>VFQM010000054.1_pt1 | contig 145424 bp, 140 predicted proteins | sample 3512391 | NCBI WGS metagenome assembly VFQM01 (sample SAMN10412369, study PRJNA504923) | tailings metagenome | isolation source: Replicate 1 from Balatoc abandoned mine | place: Philippines
CCCGCCCCTCCAACACCACGCCGGTGATCGTGCTGCGCTTCGAGGCCGACAGCGAGGCTGCAATCCAGCGCATCCAGGCGGATTTCCGCCGCGTTATCCGGGAACAGGCGCCGGGTCTGGATCTGCCCTTCTGACCGCGGCCAGGCCGGCTTGCCCGGCCGCGGCTTCGCGGCCGAACTCGGCCAGCCAGTCGCGCGCCATCAGCGCCTCGACCTGCTGCGCAGGCACCGGCTGGCTGACCAGGTTGCCCTGCACCACCCGGCAACCCAGCCTGCGCAAATGCTCGAGCTGCTGCCGGTTTTCCACGCCTTCCGCCACCGAGTCGAGATGCAGGCCCTGGCACAGCGCCAGGATGGAGCGAATGAAGGCCTCGTTGATGAGCGCTTCCTCGATGTCCTTGACGAAGTAGCGGTCGATTTTCAGGCAATCGAGCGGGAAGCGCTTCAAGTGCGCGAGCGATGAGTAGCCGGTGCCGAAATCGTCGATGGCCAGCGCCACGCCCAGCTGCTTCAGCGCCAGTATCCTGCTCACGGCCCGGTCGATGTCCTGCATGAAAATGCCTTCGGTCAGCTCCAGCTGCAGGCATTGCGGCGGCAGGCCGGAAATTTCGAGGGCGGTGCGCACATTGGCCACCAGCGTTTCATGCCAGAACTCCTTGCCGGAAACGTTCACCGCTATGCTCAAGTCGGCATGGCCCGCGAGGTGCCAGTTTTTCGCCTGGCAGCAGGCCTTGGTCAGCAGGCTCCGGCCGACATTGAGGACCTCACCGGTCTCGTCCAGCAGTTCCAGGAATTCCGCCGGCTTGAGCAGGCCTCTTTGCGGATGGTTCCAGCGCAGCAGCGCTTCCACTCCCTGAATGCGTCCTGTCTCGATATCGAGTTGCGGCTGATAATAAAAAACGAATTCGCCCCGCTGCAGGGCGTAGTGCAGGTCGGTCTCCAGCTGCAGGCGCTCCTCAGCCATGGCGTTCATCGCCTTGTCGTAAAGCTGGAAGCGGTTGCGGCCGCCCTTCTTGGCGTGGTACATCGCGGTATCGGCGTTCTTGACCAGCGACACCGAGTTCTCGCCATCATGCGGATAGAGGCTGACGCCGATGCTGCAAGTGCTGAATATCTCGCGCTCGTCGATGCGATAGGGCTCGGCAAGCAGGGCGATGATCTTCTCGACCGCCTGCAGGACATGGCTGACCTTTGCCGCCTCGGTGACGACCACCACGAATTCATCGCCGCCGACGCGCGCCACGATGTCCTCCTCGCGCACGGCATGCCGCAGGCGCATCGCCACCTCGCAGATCAGGCTGTCGCCGCCGGCATGGCCCAGCGTGTCGTTCACCAGCTTGAAGCGATCCACATCGATGAACAACACGCCGGCAAGCGCCTTGCGCCGATTCGCACGCGTCAGCGCCTGGTCGAGGCGATCCATGAACAGCATTCGATTGGGCAGCCCGGTCAGGGCATCATGGGTGGCCAGATGCTCGCGCTCGCGGCTGGCGCGGCCCGCATAGCGGACCGCAGCGAGCGCGACGGCCAGGCCCAGCACCATCGCCATGGCGGAAAGGGCATACATCCAGAAGCGCGCGCCCCGGTGCGCCTCGGCCGCCCTGGCGCTGGCCGCCAGTGCCTGCTTCTGCGTTTCCGTATCCAGCTGAGAGAGCACCTCGAGGACCCTGTTCTGGGCAGGAATCGCTTCCCTCAGCAATATCTCTTCGCCGGCCCTGTCGTCGGCGCTGACCAGCTCCACCACCCGCTCCTGGATCGGGACCGCAAGCGCGGTCAGCTGTCCTTGCCTTTCCAGCAGCGCCTGCTCCCTGCTGCCGAGGGGCATGCCCAGAAACTCCGACCTTGCCTTGATGAAGTCTTCCGCATTGCGCCCATAGGCCACACGCAACTCTTCGCGCTCGAAGGGATCGCCGCTTTCAACCATCCGGAACAGGTTGACCGTCCGCTCGCGCGCGGAGAACACCATGGCCTTGGCCAGGTTCTGCTTGCGCATGTGCACATCCACGACGGTCTTGAGATTGCTCGCCGTGGCCGACAACTGCCTGAGGCCTATGCTGGTGACGAACAGGATGAGCAGCAACTGGACGACGAAGCCCGCGAGCAGCGCAATCCGCCAGCCCGGGCTGGGATACAGCCGTTTGAGAAAACGGCGTGGCATGTTTTTGTTGTGGCCTGACATGGACGTCGTTCCTCCGACAGCCGTCCGTTGAGCGAGAATGGTTTTTTTCGTTATCTTTTCGTTGCGCCGCGCACGCGGGACCCGTGTTGCGCATGCCGCAAGATAGCCCCAACGGCAATTTCCGGGAAAAATTTATCCCAGGCGCCGTCTTTCATGCCTGCCAGCCGCTCGCCGGCCCCGCGAAATCGCTGCGCCCCTTACAATCCACGGGCTTTCTGGGCTAGGATGGGAAAATACTACCAGTGCCGCGGATCAGCGCTGGCTGCCAGGGATGACAAGGCAAGGCGAGGACATTCGAAAATTCTGCCGATGGATACCAAGACGAACTGCGCTGTATATCGACACGGGCAAAAGCCGGAGGAAATATCGCTCGACACAATCAGCGAATACGTCCACGACCTGGACAATTTCATCTGGATCGACATTGCCGATGCCCAGCAGCCGGTGCTGTCCAGGCTGGGCGAGGAACTAGGCCTGCATGAGCTCGCGATCGAGGATGCGCTCACCACCCACCAGCGTCCCAAGCTCGAGGAGTATGGCGGCCACCTGTTCATCAGCGCAAAAACCGCGCAGCTGCTGGAAAACCACATCTTCTTCGGCGAAGTGCATTTCTTTGCCGGGCCCAATTTCGTCGCCTCCGTCCGCCACGGACCCAGCCTCAGTTTCACGCGCATTCGCGAGCGCCTCGCGTCTGCCAAGAATACGACCCGGCCGGGCAGCCCGTTCGCGCTGTACCTCGGGCTGGACCTCATCGTCGACCATTACCGTCCGGTGCTGCAGAGCATCCACGAGCGCTTCCTGGAACTGGAAGGCGTGCTGCTGACCGATGCGCTCGACCGCGCCGACCTGGAGAAGCTCTACAACGTAAAGCGCGAACTCAATTCCCTGCGCGATGCGGCGGAGCCCATGCAGGACATCGTGCAGGACCTGATCCGGCTGCACCCGCAATTCGTTTCCAAGGAGCTGAAGGCCTATTACCGCGATGTGCACGACCACGCGATCCGCGTGACCGACGCCATCGACACCCTGCGCACCAGCGCATCCGACGCCATGCAGTTTCACCATGCCTCGCTGACCATTCGCCAGAGCGAATCGGTGCAGAAGTTGGCTGGCTGGGGCGCGATCCTGGCCGTGCCCACGGTGATCTTTTCGCTTTACGGCATGAACTTCGACTGGATGCCGGAACTGCACCAGAGCTGGGGCTATCCGGCCGTACTGGCCGCCAGCGCGGCCAGCATGATCTGGCTCTATCTGCGGCTGAGGAAGCGCGGCTGGATTTGAAAGGCGGTGAAGGGTGAAGGGTGAAGGGTGAAGGGTGAAGGGTGAAGGGTGAAGGGTGAAGGGTGAAGGGTGAAGGGTGAAGGGTGAAGGGTGACAGGAGTTTAGCGTTCCCCCGCACGTCTCACGCTTTTCTCACTCTTTCCACATCGCGTTGGCGTACTTGAGGCGCGTGCCGCCGGTTTCGGTTTTCTCCAGCCACGCCAGGTGCAGCTTGCCGCCCGCATCGAACAGCATGACCGGATCGCTCTGCCCGCCCGGACCGGTTGCGTCAGGCACGGCAAGGTCGTCGCTGAATTCGCTGCCCTTCCAGTCGCTCAGCCAGACATCGGGCGTGCCGTCGCGCTCGTCATCCCAGGCCACCGCCACCTTGCCATCCTGGCCGGCGGCAACCGCCGGGTGCCATTGCGCGATGTTGTCGCCGAAGCTGTCCTGCACTTTCACATTGCGTCCGAAGGATCGTCCGCCGTCGCGGCTGAATGCGGCATAGACATCGTAACCAGAAAGGAAATCGCGCTTGTCCAGCCACACCGCAACCAGACAGGCGGGGCCGCATGCGGCCAGCACGGGACGCATGCTGCCCATGCCGGCGCCAAGATCGATGGTGCGCACCTGCGGCCTGTCGATCAGCCGATAGGGGGCGGCAAATGTCTTTCCGTCCGTGCTGTGCGCCGCCAGCATCTCGGTGTGCTTCTTGCGACGATCCTCCCACACGGCTGTCACGCTGCCGTCCGCGCTCGCCGCCAGCGCTGGATAGGCCTGGTCGTCTATCGGCAGCTGCGCTTCCAGCGGCACGCTGTATTCGGCTTTCAGCCCGTTGGCTTCGAGTGTCAGGCGTGCCAGCATGATGCGCTTGAAATTACCCGCCATTTCCGCCCACGCCGCGTAGAGCGTGCGCTCGTCCACCCTGGCCAGGGTGATGTGCGCGGCCTCCTCTTGGCTCAGCCTGAGCGGCTTGCCCTTGCCGGCTGGCTTGGCCCAGACCGCGCCGTCTTCTTCCCAGGCGGCCACGAAGCGGCCCTTGCCCATGCCCTGCACCACCGGTTCATAGCATTCGCCCGCACTCAGCGCCTGTGGGCTGGAAAAGGCAGGCGCAGCTTTTTCACGCACGGCCAGCCAGCAGCGCGGCTCGCCCGTGCGGTCGTCTTCCCAAGCCAGCGCGACGCGACCGGCCGACTCGGCAAGGCCCTTGCGATTGGCGGATTCCAGATGGTGGAAAATTTTCTTGCCCTTGGCGGCGCCCACTTCGACAGCCGGTGAAAACTGCCAGCCGGCCAACGCCGGCATCGCCAGCAGCAGCAGAACCCCAGCCGCGTATTTCATTTCTTGCCCAGGAATTCGAGCAGGGTCTGCTTCTTGTAATGGCCTTCGATCACGTAACGGTCGAAGTCCTTGAAGTCCTGCACGGTCTTGAAGCCGGGCGCCTTGAATATTTCCTCGCCCTGCGGCGTCAGGTACACGAACAGCGGCGTGGCGAAGGCCTTGAAGCGCGTGCCCAATTCTGCCTCGGTGATGCGCTCGCCGCTCGGCAGCTTGAGGCGCTTGCCGCTTTCGGCATCGACGTACACCAGCACGAAATGCTCGGGGTACATCTTCTTCAGCTCGGCATTGGAGAAACTCTGCTTGTTGGTATGGTCGCACCAGGCGCAACCATAGCGGCCGAAGTAGAGAAATATCGGCTTGCCGGTTTCCTGGGCGAGCTTGAGGCCCTTGTCGTAGCTGACGAAGGGGTAGTCCGGCGGCGGATCGGCCCAGACGGCGGATGCGATGCCGAGCAGAAGGACCGTGAGGAGGGTGCGCAGATTCAGGATGTTCATGATGTCAATTGTGATAAGTTCTGCACCAAGTGCAACCAGTATATTCCTGCCATGAGCCAGTACGACAACGCCCGCATCGGCATAGTTTCCATTTCCGACCGCGCCAGTTCCGGCGTATATGAAGACAAGGGCCTACCCGCCCTGCGCGAATGGCTGGAGGCTGCGCTGTTCAACCCGCTCGAGTTCGAAGCGCTTCTCATTCCCGACGAGCAGCCCGCCATCGAGGCTGCGCTGAAATCACTCGCCGACGACAAGGGCTGCTGCCTCATCCTCACCACCGGCGGCACCGGCCCGGCGCCGCGCGACGTCACGCCCGAAGCCACGCTGGCGGTCGCGGACAAGGTCATGCCCGGCTTCGGCGAGGCCATGCGCGCGGTGTCGCTGAAGTACGTGCCCACCGCCATCCTCTCGCGCCAGGTCGGCGTGGTGCGCGGCAAGAGCCTCATCCTCAATCTGCCCGGCCAGCCGAAAGCGATTGCCGAGACCCTGGATGGCGTGTTCGCGGCGGTGCCCTACTGCATCGACCTCATCGGCGGACCTTACCTGGAAACGCGCCCGGAAAAGATCCAGGCCTTCCGCCCCAAGTCCGCCATCCGCCAGCAACCCGAATAAGGGAGACACGCCATGGTCGCCATGCTCGATGCCCTCGCCGGCGCCTTTCGCAGCCTGTTCTCGCTGCGCATGCTGTGGCTGATGGTCTGGCCGGTGCTGGCCGCCATCGTGCTGTGGGCGGTGCTGGCCTTCGCGTTCTGGACGCCGCTGCAGAATCTCTGGCTGTCGCTGTACGACTACCTCGGCATCGCGCAATGGATGACCGGCATCGAGCCGGCCTGGATCGGCGCCGGCCTGCAGGTGCTGCTGCACCTGATGCTGTTCGTGCCGCTGGTCATGCTCACCGCGCTGGTGCTGACGGCGATTTTCGGCATGGACGCCATGGTGAAAACGGTGAGCGAAGGCTTCTTCCCGCAGCTGGAAAAGCGCCGCGGCGGCGGCATCGTCGGCAGTGCGGCCAACGCCTTCATCGCCGTGGTGGTATTCGTCGGCTTGTGGATCGTGACCCTGCCGCTGTGGCTGCTGGGCCCGGTGGGCGCGGTGATTCCCTTCATTGCCGCCGGCTATCTCAACCAGCGCCTGTTCCGCTACGACGCACTCGCCATCCATGCCGACGCCGGCGAACTGAAAGCGGTCATCGAAGGAAACCGCGGCGCGCTGTGGGCGCTCGGCATCCTGCTCGCGCTGGTGCAGTTCGTGCCGCTCTTGAATTTCTTCGCGCCGGTCTTCACCGGCCTCGCCTTCATCCACTTTTGTCTGGCCAAATTGCGCGAGCGGCGCGGCGAACAATCGCTTACGGCGTAGCCGGCGCCGGCGCTGCGGGCAAAGAAGGTGCGGCGCCCCCTTCCAGCACCTTCCGGCTCGCGCCCAGGCTCATCTTGTTGGGCACGAACTTGTCCTTCGCCGTCTGCTCGCCGGGCGCGTCCACGCTAAGCCGGCCGGCATCCAGCCCCTGCTTGAGCAGCGCCTCGCGCATCGACACACCGCGTGCCTGCGCCAGCTTGACGAGCTCCGCGTCCTCGATCTTGGTGCGCTGGGTCAGGCGTTCCAGCAGTTCGGCATGGAAGGCTGAAGCCGGGCCTTCGTCGCGCGTCTTGAACTGGCGCCCCAGGCGTTCGACCAGTTGGCTCTCCAGCAGCTGGGCGCCGACGCCGGCATCCTTGCTCCTGTAGCTCGCGCGCAGCTTCTGGTAATCGTCCTTGCCGGCCTGTTTGGCATAGCTGTCCTCGAGCCAGGTCTGCACCTTGTAATTGTTGACGTCCACCGGTCCGGGCAGCTCCTTGGGCTCGAGCCTGGCGCCGGCAACCGCGGCAGCCTGGCGGCGCATGGCCTGTTCCTGCAGGGCGCGTCGATCGGCCCCGGGATCGAAGGCCGGCTGCAGGGTCAGGGTCAGCGCGGGACGCTTGGCCATGGCCTCGCTCACCGCCTTGAGCTTTTCCTGTTCCGGCGGCAGCAGCGCACTGCTGCCCGGATCGAACTCGATGGCCTCGAGTTTTTCCGAGCTGATGCCGAGCATCGACCCGATGGCGCGGAAGGGCGCGGTCACCAGCTTGGTCAGCACGTTGACGATGGCCTTCCACACGATCTTGCCGTAGCTGAACTGCGGGTCGTCGAGGCTGCCGGAAATCGGCAGGTCGATGTCGATGACGCCGTTGCTGTCCTGCAAAAGTGCGATGGCGAGGTCGAGCGGCAGCTTCATCGCGGTCGGGCTGTCCACCCGCTCGCCCAGCTTCAGCTTGTTGATCACGAACTTGTTCTCGCCCGCGAGCTGGCGGTCCTTGATCTTGTACTCGAGGTCGACCGACAGCCTGCCGGAATCGATCTTGCGCCCGGCGAACTTGCCCGAATACGGCGTGAGGTTGTTCATCTCCAGGTTGCGGAAGCTGAGCTTGAGGTCGGTGAAGTCGGTGGCGCGGAAGGGCTGGATGGCGCCGCGCACGCGCGCCGAGCCGTAGTCGTCCACGCTGCCGTCGAGCTCCACCTGCGCGGTGGTGGCGGGGTCGGTGGAGAGGCCGGTGATGACACCGGACAGCGAATGCATGCGCGTGCCGAACTGCGGCGTGAGCGAGAGGTCGGCGAACTCGGCATTGGCGTTGTCGATCTTCAGGCGCTCGATGGCGATGGGGAAGCCTTCGGTTTCCTTGGCCACAGGTTTGGCGGCAGCTTCAGCCGGCTTTGGCGTCTCGGCCCTAGCGGCTTCCGGCTTCGCAGTCTCTGCCGGTGCAGGCTGGTTGCGCAGGATGCGCTTCAGGTTGATGGTCTGGTCCTCGAAAATGATGACCTTGCCGAAAGGCTTGCTCGCCACCAGCTCGTTCATGTGCAGGCGGTCGGGGCCCAGGCTCAGCCTCAGGTTGCCGGAGGCCAGTTTCTCCCAGCCGAGGAAGGCCTCGGCCGTGTCCTCCTCGATGATGGCGAGATCGTTGATGGCGAAGCCGCCGCCGTAATTCAGCTTCATGCCCTTGCCGCCCCTGGCGAAATCGAGCTTGCCGCTGGTGGAGGCCACGCCCGACTGCAGCTCGAGGCGCGCGAACTGATTGACGTAAGGCGCGAAGGGCTTGAGCGACAAGCCGGCCAGTTTCAAGTTGAGCCTGCCGCTCGCCTTGCCCGGCACGATGCTGCCGTCTACGCTGAGCTTGCCGCCCTGGCGGACGTCGAGGGCCGCTTCGACGGGAATGGGCTGGTCGAGATCGAGGCTCAAATCGCTCAGGCGGGCACGGCCATTGACGATGTCGAGTTTCATCGGCGAGGGCGTGGACAGGTCGCTCACCGCAAGCTGCATGCCCTCCACGCCGAAACGCCCCAGCTTGACCTGCAGCGCCGGCGGCGCCGAATCCTGGCCGGCCGCCGCCGGCCTCGGCGCATTGGCAGTACGCCGGGCGAGAATTTCATTCCAGTTGAGCTGCTTGTTCCTGGCGATGCTCACCGCGGTTTTCAGCCCGGCGAGATCGATGGCCTCGATGGCGAGTTCGCTCGCGGCCACATCGAAATTGGCATTGCTCAAGCTGGCGCTGGCGAGTTCCGCCGCATTGTCCGGCCCGGAGAAAACCTTGACCGGTCCCAGCCTGGCGTTCACCGGCCCCAGCCGGATCGCCGGCGCGCTGGCGATCTCGCCGGCGAGCGCGGCATCGAGGCCGAAGCCCGCGGCCTCCACGCGCAGGGGGCGTACATAGCCCTGGTCGGTGAAATTCGCCGACAAGTCCTCGACGCGGATGGACCGTACCGCCAGCTGCCACGGCGCAGCGTCGGACTTGCCGGCCGGCTTGGCTGCCGGCTTGGGCGCGGGCGGCGGCACATCGCCCGCCACGGCGAAAAGTTTCTGCCAGTCCAGCGTGCCGTCCGCCGCGCGCGTGGCGGAAAGCTTGCCGCTTTTCAAGCTGATTTCGGCAACGTCGAGCTTTTGCGCATACAGATCGAGGCTGGCATTGCCGATTCTCGCCTCGGCCAGCTCGAACACCGGCGCAGCGCCTCCCCTGGGCGCCAGCGCCAGGTTCTGCAGCACGAGGTTGGCGCCGTTGACCTGCACCCAGGGCTTGTCCTGCCCGGACTTGTCCTTGACCAGGGCGAAGCGGTAGCGCGTGCCCGCTGCCAGCACGCCGGAAGGCAGCTCGAAATTGCGCGGCGTCTTGATGACGTTGAGGAGGTTGGTGAGGCTCACGCCTTCCAGCCCGATCTCGCCGTCCGACTTCACCGGATTGAGCGACACGTCGCCCTTCCACTTGAGCGTGCCGCCCTGCTCGGGCAGCCTGGCTGCGATCAGGTAGTTGCCGCGGTCCTCGGGCAGGGTGGAGAGGCCGTCCAGCTCTACGCCGAGCGGGCGCAGCTGCACATGGAAGGGGTCGCCGGCGCGGTTGGCGTCGAGGTACTCGATGTCGCCCTTCTCGATCTTGATGCGGTCGATGAGCACGCGCGGCAAGGTGTCACTGGGCGGCTCCTTGTCCTCGTTCAGCTTGGCGATGAGGTCCGCCCAGTTGAGCTTGCCGCCCTTCCTGACCACGAAATCGGCGTACGGGCCGGACAGTTCCACGTCCTTCATGCGCCAGGCGAAGCGGAACAGTCCCAGGGTTTCCAGGTTGACGTAGAGGCGTTCGAAGCCGGCCAGCGGCTGGCCGCTTTTCTCCGCGAGCTTGAGCCCCGTCACCGTGGCCTCCAGCGTCAGGGGGTTGAATTTCACTTCCTGCACCGTGAGCTGGCTGGCGAAATTGTTCTCGCCCACCCAGGGCAGGATTTTCTTGGCCAGGGGATTGACCAGGAAAAAGCCGAACAGCACATAGCAGCCGAACAGGCCGGCGAAGATCAGGAAAGGCAGGCTGAGCAGGATTTTCAGCAGGCGGGCAGGCATGGGATCCCCCGTTTTTGTTGTTCTTCCAGCTTAGTCGGCAAACGGCTCCTCATGCAAGCAAGGCGGCGCGCAGGCCATTAATAAAAAATTAGGATTCTGTTAAGCATCATTTAGCAAACGGTTTTTTCCGCCCGGACTAGCATTTCGCATCGCTTGCCCAAGGAGGATAAAACCATGCGCACCACCCGTATTCTGGCCGGCTTCGGCCTTGCCGCCCTGCTCTCCGTACCCGTCTCGGCTGCCGACAGCCAGAGCAGGGAGACGGTCGAGCGCGGCCGTTACCTCATCGCCACCAGCGGCTGCAACGACTGCCATACGCCCGGCTACATGCAGAAGGACGGCCACGTGCCCGAATCCGAATGGCTGACCGGCGACAGCATGGGCTGGCAGGGGCCGTGGGGCACGACCTATGCCGCCAACCTGCGCCTGGCGCTCGGCCAGATGACCGAGCAACAATGGCTCGCCCGCGCGCGCGGCGCGTACCGCCCGCCCATGCCCGGCCCCAGCCTGCACACGATGACCGACGCCGACCTGAGGGCGATCTATCGCTACGTGAAGAGCCTGCCGGTGAAAGGCAGTCCGGCGCCGGCCTACGTGCCGCCGGGCGGACAGGTCGCCACCCCCTATTTCGACTTCACGCCGAAGAACCTGCCGAAGAAAACGGTCGCGAAATAAGCAAGGAGCGCGTCATGAACCAAGCCATCGATTCCGGCCGCCTGCACGCCATGCTGGAAAGCATGCTGCTGATCCGCGCCTATGAAGAAAAGGCCGCCGCCATGCAGGCCGGCGGCCAGGCGGCCGGCACCTGCACCTCGGTCGGCCAGGAGGCGGCGGCCGTCGGCGTGGTCACGGCGCTGGGCGCGGACGACCTCATCCTCACCAACCATCGCAGCGCCGGCCACCTGCTCGCGCGCGGCGCCGACCCCGCGCGCATCTACGCCGAGGTGCTGGGCAAGGCCAGCGGCTACTGCAAGGGCAAGAGCGGTTCGCTGCACGTCTCGGTGAAGGAACTCGGCGTGGTGCTCACCTCCACCATCGTCGGCGCCGAGCTGTCGCTCGCCGCCGGCGTAGGCCTCGCCGCGTCCATGCAGGAACGCGACAGCGTAGTCGCCTGCTTCTTCGGCGACGGCGCGGCCTGCGAGGGCTCCTTCCACGAATCGCTCAACCTCGCCGCGGTGTGGAAGCTGCCCATCCTCTACGTGTGCGAGAACAACCAGTGGCAGGCCTTCGTGCACCGCCGCGAGACCATGCCCATGGACCACGTCAGCACCTGGGCCGCCGCCCATGGCATGCCGGTCGCCACCGTGGACGGAAACGACGTCGAAGCGGTATATCACGCGGCCCGGAAAGGCATCGAACACATCAAGTCCACCGGCCAGCCATACTTCCTGGAAACCTACACCTACCGCCAGCGCGGACACTACGAGCCCGACGACCAGGGCTATGTCGACAAGGCCGAGCTCGCGGCATGGCTCGCCCGGGATCCGATCGATCGACTGCAGCAGAACAGGCAATTCAGCGCGGCGGAAATCCAGACCATCAAGGCGCGGGTGGCGGCGCGCATCGAAGCCGCCTGGGCCGCGGCGGCCGCTGCGCCCTACCCGACACACGCCGACCTGATGACAGACGTCTATGCCTAAGGAGCGAACCATGCAGACCCTCACCATCAACGACGCCATCGGCCAGGCCATCGCCGAGGAAATGCGCCGCGACCCCAGCGTGATGATGTTCGGCGAAGGCGTCGCCACCAAGCGCCATGACCTGCTGAATGAATTCGGCGCCAGGCGCATCCGCAACACGCCACTCGCCGAAGGCATCATCGCCGGCGCCGCCGTGGGCGCTTCCGCCATGGGCATGCGGCCGGTGATCGATCTGCTGTTCGCGCCCTTCATGACCCTGGCCATGGACGAGCTGGTCAACAGCGCCGGCAAGCTGCGCTACATGTCCGGCGGACAGTTCAGGTTCCCCCTGGTGGCGATGGCCATGACCGGCACCGGCTGGACCGTGGGCGCGCAGCACAACCACAACCTCGAGGCCTGGTTCGTGCACAGCCCCGGCCTCAAGGTGGTGATGCCCTCGACCGCCGCCGACTTCAAGGGCCTGATGAAATCCGCCATCCGCGACGACAACCCGGTGCTGTTCTTCATCGAAATGGCGATGACCTTTGAAACCGGCGAAGTGCCCGAAGGCGAGCACCTGGTGCCCTTGGGCCGCGCTGCCGTGCGCCGCGCCGGCAATGACGTGACGCTGATCTCGTACGGAAAATCGGTACGCGCCTGCGAAACTGCCGCCTCGCAGCTCGCCGAGAAAGGCGTGTTCGCCGAGGTCATCGACCTGCGTTCGCTGAAACCCCTGGACGAGGACGCCATCCTCGCTTCGGCGAGAAAGACCGGGCGCGTGGTCGTGGTGCACGAGGCCAACCGCATGTGCGGCGTCGGCGCCGAAATCGCCGCGATCCTGGCCGAGAAGGCGTTCGACTCGCTGAAGGCGCCGGTGCTGCGCATCACCAGCCCGGACGTGCCGGCGCCGTCGAGCTATCCGCTGGAGCTGGCCTTCGCGCCGCAGGCGGACGAAATCACGAAAGCCGCGGCGAGCCTGGTGGCTGCAGAAACCGCCATTGCGTAGCAGAAGTTGAATGGGGGCTGAAATGGCCATCACGAATTCGAATTCCGGCACCAACGTCCATGAAGTGGCGGACGGCATCTACCGCATCAATACGCCGCTCGCCTTGCCCGGAGGGCAGGGATTTTCATTCAACCAGTACCTCATCGTCGATGACGAGCCGCTGCTCTTCCACACCGGGCCGCGAAAGATGTTTCCCCTGGTGCGCGAGGCAGTGGCAAGCGTGCTGCCGGTCGAGCAGCTTCGCTACATCGGGTTTTCCCATGTGGAGGCCGACGAATGCGGCTCGCTCAACGAATGGCTGGCCGCCGCACCGCAGTCCGTACCCTTGTGCGGAGCGGTTGCAGCCATGGTTTCGATCGGAGATATGGCCGATCGGGCACCGCGCGCGCTCGCAGATGGCGAGCTGCTCGCGCTGGGCAAGCATTCGGTCCGCTGGCTCGACGCGCCGCACCTGCCGCACGCCTGGGAATGCGGTTTCCTGATGGAAGAACAGACAAAGACCATGCTGTGCGGCGATCTGTTCACCCAAGGCGGCGCCCATCATCCGCCCGTCACCGAGTCCGACATACTCGGGCCCAGTGAAGCCTTCCGCCATGAGATGGATTATTTCTCGCATGCCAGGCATGCACGGGCAATGCTCGAAAAGCTGGCTTCTGCAAATCCGGCCACCCTCGCCTGCATGCATGGCAGCGCCTGGCGCGGCGATGGCGCGAAGCTCCTGCAGGCGCTTGCGGACGCGCTTGCCACATAAGCCGCGTCCGTCTGGCCTTGCTCCAACCCCGAACAGGGAGAACCGACATGAATGACGCAGAAACCCCGCAATGGCCGCGCAAAACCCGCGAGCTGCACAACCACCATTTCGATTCCACCATCTGGAACGACTTCGACTTCCGCGACGACGACATCATCATCGCCACTTACGCCAAGTCCGGCACCACCTGGATGCAGCAGATCGTGTCGCAGCTCCTGTTCAAGGGCGCAGAAGGGCTGGAGGTGGCGGAAATGTCGCCCTGGCTCGACCTGCGCGTGCCGCCCAAGGACATCAAGCTGCCGGCGGTGAAGGCGCAGATGCACCGCCGCTTCATCAAGACCCACCTGCCGGTCGACGCGCTGGTGTTCTCGCCCAGGGCAAAATACCTTTACATCGGCCGCGACGGGCGCGACGTGGTGTGGAGCATGTACAACCACCACGCCAATGCCAACGAAACGTGGTACGCGGCACTGAACGACACGCCCGGCCTCGTCGGCCCGCCCATCGAAAAACCGCCGGCCGACGTGCGCCAGTACTACCACGACTGGCTCGACCGCGACGGCCATCCCTGGTGGCCGTTCTGGGAAAACGTGCGCAGCTGGTGGGCAATCCGCCACCTGCCCAACGTCAAGCTGGTGCACTTCGCGCAATTGAAGGCCGACCTGCCAGGGCAGATGCGCGAAATTGCGGACTTCCTCGACATCCCCGTCGACGAATCGAAATGGGAGTCCATGCTCGAGCACTGCAGCTTCGACTACATGAAAAAGAATGCAACGAAGAGCGTGCCTCTGGGCGGTCTGTTCTGGGACGGCGGCGCGCAGACCTTCGTGCACAAGGGCACCAACGGCCGCTGGCGCGAAGCGCTCACTTTGAAGGAGTCGGAGAAATACGAGCGCCTGGCGCTGGCGCAGCTGGGTGCGGACTGCACGAACTGGCTCGCGACCGGCGAGTTAGCCGGGGTCGACAAGGCTATTGCGCATCCGCCAGTCTCACCGGCCGTTCCACTGCCAGCCTGAAGCGGCCGCGCCCGGTCTTTTCGATGCGCAGGAAAGGACAGCGTTCGGTCAGGCGCTTTTGCAGGAGAATCAGCCGCGCCTCCAGGTTGTCGCTGATGTCGGGCAGGCGCAGCGAAGGATCGAGCCGCAGTTCGCGGTTGGAGAACTCGCTGCGCCCCTGCGCATGGTCGCGCAGGAGCTTCCACAGAATGGCGCCGGCCACGCCCTTGATCAGGTACTCGCCGTCGACGAATACGCTGTTGTCGGCCGGGTAGAGCTTCACAGCGACTTCCGCGCCAGCCGAAGCCGATAGCGCAGGCGCGCCGGGCTGTTCGTCCACGCTTTCGCCGTTCTGCTCGAAGGCCTGCATGGCGAAGCCGATCTGGCCCGCCAGCGCCATCAGCGCATCCTCGTCCTCGTAAGTGAAGCGCAGCTTCTGCTCGCTTTCCACGTACAGCACGCCGAGCAGGCGGCCGCCGGCGACGATGGGCATCGCCAGCTGGCTGTGCGGCTCGGCCAGGCCCGGGAAGGGAATTTCCTTCTCGCCATCCTCGCCCAGGCTTTCGCGCAGGGCGCGGCTGTAGGCATAGTCGCCAGTGAGGTAGGCAATGCGGATGGGCGTCTGCTGTTCGGCGGCGACGCCGATCACGCCTTCGCCGAGCATCACTTCCGAACCCACGCCAGACTCCGCATAACCCAGGCTCGCCACGGTATAGAGCCGGCGGCTGGCGGCGTCCAGCATCAGCACCATGGCATGCTCGATGCCGAAGTGCTGGGCGAGGCCGGCGAGGAGTTCATCCAGCAGCGAGGAGAGGTCGGTGCATTTCGCCAGCCGCTGCGTGCAGGCGCGCAGGGCAGGCATGCGGTTCTCCGGCATCAGCTTGTCCTGCTGTGCATTGGGTTCGGTGCAATGGATGTCGAGCACGCGGTAGACGTCGGAGCCGCGCAGCCTGAACACCTTGCTCATGCCGGTCTGCGATGCCACCCCGGCCAGCCGCGCCTTCATGTATTCGAACAGCGGGCCTTCGGTCTCGGTGCGCAGGTATTGCAGCGCCAGCTGGTACTGCAGGCCGGTGACCGGCTCCATCACCTGCGCCTGGGCGTAGGGGTTGGCCAGCACGTTCTCGCGCGTCTTGCTGAAGAACTGGAAGGACAGCGCGATGTGTTCGCTGTCCACGTAGTGCACCTGCGAGAGGTAGGCCACGTTGGGCGTGCCGTCGGTCGCGCAGGTGGCGATCTGCGCCGGCAGCGCGCCCTCGAAACAGCGGCGGATCGATTCGAGCGTGATGCTCACGGTCTTTCGCCCAGCTTCTCGCCCGCCTTCGGCCCCGGCGTCTGGTCGAACATGGCCGTCGGCTCGAACACCACGGCCACTCCATACTCGGACCCGGCGAGCAGCTGGCGCACGAAATCGCGCCGATAGCCGAGCGGTTCCAGCTCTGCGGCGAAGGAGTCCTGGTAGGCCAGCATCGCCTCGATGTCTTCGTCCGACAGCGGCAGAATCTCGCACACCCGGCCCTTGAACTGCAAGGTCTCGTGCGTCGTCGGCCGCGTCACCGCCACTGCGATGGCGCCGTTGTCGCGCAGGCATTGCAGCAGCCGCGCCGAATGCGTGGTGCTGAGATATACGCTGAGCGTGCGGCGGTCTGGCGCCACGCGGATGCCGAGCCCGCGCGCCAGCGCCGGCCGGTTGTGCGCATCGCGCCCGGCGACGTTCATGGAGGTATGGCGCTGGACGAAGGCGGCGTTCGCCTCGCTCAGCAGGGGAGCATCGTCGGCGTTCGCTTTCATGATCTCCCCATGCCGGCTCAGGCGGCCTCGGCCACTTCGCGCACCAGCTTGAAAATCGCCCGGCTGGACTTGGGCGGCTTGTTGTTCGCCGCCTCGAAACGGGCGTTGCGGATGAGCTGGCGCAAGCGGGTCGCATCCGCCTGCGGGTATTCGTTGAGGAACAGGGTCAGCGCCTCGTCGTTCTCGATGAGCCGGTCGCGCCAGCGCTCGATCCGGTGCAGCAGCGCCTTCTCCTCGTCCGACTCGCCGCGCCAGGCGGCAAGCTGGCGCGCGATGGGCGCCTCGTCCACGCCGCGCATGAGCCGGCCGATGTACTGCAGCTGGCGGCGGATCGCCTCGTGCTTGGTGAAGCGGCGGCAATCCTCGACTGCGCGGCGCAGTTCTTCCGGCAGGTCCAGCCGTTCCAGCTTGTTGGCCGGCAGCTTGACCAGTTCCTTGCCGATGTCCTGCAGGGCGTGCATGGCTTCCTTGCGCTTGGTCTTGGAAATCGGCTGGATTTCCTCGTCCTCTTCGGGGGGGTCTTCAAAATCGCGCATGTCGTTCAGGGACAGTAGAATAGGCACTTATTTTATGCTTTCAGCGGCTGCAAGAGCCTAAACAATGTCGAATTCGCAATTCAGTTACTCGCAAGACCAGTTCAAACGCATTGCCCGGCAGGTGCTGGATTACGCCAGGGCCGCCGGCGCCACCGCCGCCGACACCGAAGTGTCCGAAGGCTTCGGCCAGACCGTGACGGTGCGCAAGGGCGAGATCGAGACGGTCGAATACAACAAGGACAAGGGCGTCGGCGTGACAGTGTACGTCGGCCAGCGCCGCGGCCATGCCAGCACCTCGGATTTGTCCGACGCCGCGCTCAAGGCCACGGTGGAAAAGGCTGCGACCATCGCCAAGCACACAGCCGAAGACGAGGCCGCCGGCCTGCCCGAGCGCGAATGGCTGTCCGCCGAACAGCCGGAACTCGACCTGTTCCATCCCTGGAGCCTGACGGTGGAGGAAGCCGCCGAACTCGCCAGGGCCTGCGAGGACGCCGCCTTCAAAGTCGACCGCCGCATCGACAACTCGGAAGGCGCCAGCGTGTCCACCCAGGCCTCGCATTTCATCTACGCCAACTCGCTGGGCTTCACTGGCGGCTACGCCAGCACCCGCCAGGGCGTGTCCGCCGCGGTGATCGCCTCGGCCGCCGGCGCCATGCAGCGCGATTACTGGTACACCACCGCGCGCGATGCCGCCGACATGAAATCGCCCGAGCACGTCGGCCGCATCGCTGGCGAGCGCGCGGTGCGCAGGCTCAACGGCCGCCGCCTGTCCACGCGCAACTGCCCGGTGGTATTCGAGGCGCCCATCGCTTCCGGCCTCATCAGCAGCTTCGTCGGCGCGGTGTCCGGCGGCAGCCTGTACCGCAAGTCCTCCTTCCTGCTCGACAGCCTCGGTCAGGAAATCTTTTCGCCCATCGTCAGCCTGCGCGAAGATCCCTTCCTGAAAAAGGGCCTCGGCTCCTGCCCGTTCGACAACGAGGGCGTCAAGGTCAGCGCGCGCGACGTGGTCAAGAACGGCGTGGTGCAGGGCTACTTCCTCTCCAGTTACTCCGCGCGCAAGCTCGGCATGCAAAGTACCGGCAATGCCGGCGGCAGCCACAACCTGATCCTGCCCTGCTCCGAGCCCGGCGGCGAACTCGATTTGCCGGCCATGCTGAAGAAAATGGGCACCGGTCTGCTGGTCACCGAACTGCTGGGCCATGGCACCAACATGGTCACCGGCGACTACTCGCGCGGCGCCGCCGGCTTCTGGGTGGAGAACGGCGAGATCCAGTATCCGGTGGAAGAAATCACCATCGCCGGCAACCTCAAGGACATTTTCCGCGACATCCAGGCCATCGGCAGCGATGTGGAAGTGCGCGGCAGCAAGCTGACCGGCTCGATCCTGGTCGGCAACATGATGGTGGCGGGGGAATAAGTGAAGGGGAAATGAGGTGAAGGGGGAAGGGGGAAGGGGGAAGGGTTGGTTCCAAGCATACTGGCTTGTGCTGGTTTGCACTGCCCTGTTCACGCTCGCCGCCTGCGAACGCGCCCCGCAACTGCCGCGCCTTGCCAGCGGCGACGTCATCCTCGCCTTCGGCGACAGCCTCACCCACGGCACCGGCGCCACCAATGACAGCGCCTATCCCGCGGTATTGAGCAAGCTTACCGGCCATACCGTCGTCAACGCCGGCGTGCCGGGCGAAACCACGGCCGAGGGCCTGGCGCGGCTGCCCGAGGTGCTGGAAGAAGTGCAGCCCAGGATCGTGCTGCTGTGCCTGGGCGGCAACGACATGCTGAGGCGGCATGACGCGAACGAAACCGAGGCCAACCTGCGGCAGATGATCCGCACCATCCGCGCCAGCGGCGCCGGTGTGGTGCTGATCGGCGTGCCCACGCCGGCGCTTTTTTCCGGTCCGCCGGCTTTCTACGAGAAACTCGCCGAGGAATTCGACCTGCCCTACGAAGGCGAAATCCTCGAGGAAGTGCTGAAGACCCCGCGCCTCAAGGCCGACCCCATCCACGCCAACGCCGAAGGCTACAAGGTGGTGGCGGAACGCCTCGCCGAACTGCTCGAAAGCACCGGGGCGCTCAATTGAAGCGGCTGCTGGCCATCAGCAGCCGCATCGACCGCCTCAACGAGCGCATCGGCCGCCTCGTCATGTGGGGCGTGCTCATCGCCACCCTGGTCGCCACCGGCAACGCCCTGGCCAAGCACTTCTTCGGCCAGGGCTCCAACGCCTGGCTGGAAGCGCAGTGGTATCTGTTCGGCGCGCTGTTCCTGCTGGGCGCCGGCTACACCCTCAAGCACAACGGCCACGTACGCATCGACGTCATCCACCAGCGCCTGTCCGACAAAGCCCGCGCCTGGATCGACCTCCTGGGCGGCCTGCTGTTCCTGCTGCCATTCGCCGGCCTGCTCGCCTGGCTGTCGTGGGCGCTGTTCGCGGAATCCTGGCGCATCCAGGAAATGTCGCCGGATGCCGGCGGCCTGCTGCGCTGGCCGGTGAAGCTGCTGCTGCCGCTCGGCTTCGGCCTGCTGTTCCTGCAGGGCGTGTCGGAGATCATCAAGCGCATCGGCGTGCTCGCCGGACGCTATCCGCCGTCCGAGGAAAAACCGGTGGAGGAAGTGTGATGGAATTCCTCGCCCCCCTCATGTTCCTGAGCCTGGTCGCGTTCCTGCTGCTGGGCTATCCGGTCGCGTTCTCGCTCGCCGCCAACGGCCTCTTGTTCGCCTTCATCGGCATCGAAACCGGCCTGTTCGATTTCGCCCTGATGCAGGCGCTGCCGGAAAGGGTATTCGGCATCGCCGCCAACCAGACCCTGCTGGCGATTCCCTTCTTCACCTTCATGGGCCTGGTGCTGGAACGCTCGGGCATGGCCGAGGAACTGCTCGACACCCTCGGCCAGCTGTTCGGCCGCGTGCGCGGCGGGCTGGCCTATGCGGTGATCCTGGTCGGCGCGCTGCTCGCCGCGACCACCGGCGTCGTCGCCGCCTCGGTCATCGCCATGGGCCTGATTTCGCTGCCCATCATGCTGCGCTACGGCTACGACAAGCGCCTCGCCGCCGGCGTCATCGTCGCTTCCGGCACGCTGGCGCAGATCATCCCGCCCAGCCTCGTGCTCATCGTGCTGGCCGACCAGATGGGCGCCTCGGTGGGCGACATGTACCAGGGCGCGCTGCTGCCGGGCCTCGGCCTGGTGCTGATGTTCGCGCTGCTGGTGCTGGCGATTTCCATCTTCAGGCCTGCCGCGGTGCCGGCGCTGCCAGCTTCGGCACGCACCCTGTCGCATTCGCAACTCACCCTGCGCGTCTTCACCACGCTGATCCCGCCGCTGGTGCTAATGTTCCTGGTGCTCGGCACCATCTTCCTCGGCGTCGCCACCCCCACCGAAGGCGGCGCCATGGGCGCGGCCGGCGCGCTGCTGCTGGCGCTGGTCAAGGGCCGGCTGAAGCTGGACATGCTCAGGCAGTCGATGGATTCCACGCTCAGGCTCACCAGCTTCGTGATCTTCATCCTCATCGGCTCGACCGTGTTCGCCCTGGCCTTCCGGGGGCTCAACGGCGACCTATGGGTGGAAGGCCTGTTCGCGCACCTGCCCGGCGGCGTCATCGGCTTCCTCATCGCGGTGAACCTGCTGGTGTTCCTGCTCGCCTTCTTCCTCGACTTCTTCGAGATCGCCTTCATCGTGGTGCCGCTCCTGCTGCCGGTGGCCTTGAAGCTCGGCATCGACCCGGTCTGGTTCGGCGTCATGCTCGCGGTCAACATGCAGACTTCCTTCATGCATCCGCCCTTCGGTTTCAGCCTGTTCTACCTCAAGAGCGTCGCCCCGCCCGAGATCAGGACCACCGACATCTACTGGGGCGCCATTCCCTTCCTCATGATCCAGCTGGTGATGGTGGCCATGGTCATCGCCTTCCCCGAACTGGTCGGCCACCATGCCCAGGCCGTATCCAGCGGCGTCATCGACATCCCCATGGAATCGGACGGCTACGGCGACTACTTCCTGCCGCGCGAGTGGCGCTGATGTCGATGCAGCGACGCATCACCGGCTTCCATCTGGACGAGGAAAACCACTGGGTCGCGGAGCTCGAGTGCGGCCATTTCCAGCACACCCGCCACGATCCGCCCTGGGTCAGCCGGCCGTGGACGGCGACGCCGGAGGGGCGCGCGTCCATGCTCGGCCGTGCGCTGCAATGCAAGAAGTGCGACGCAGGCGCGCCGCCGGACAGTCTTTAGAAAGCCGCGCAAAGCGGATGCATCAGGAATGGCAGGCGTGCGCGGGGCGTTTCTTCTTCACCCCGCCGGCTGACTTGGCGCCACCGTTCACCGGCAGCGCCTTTTCCAGCCCTTCCAGGATCGGGCAATCGGGCCGGTCATCGCCATGGCACTGCTTGACCAGCGTTTCCAGGGTGCGCTTCATGTCGCGCATTTCGCGGATGCGCGCTTCGAGTTCCTCGATGTGGGCATGGGCAAGTTCCTTGACCTTGCGGCTGGGGCGGCGGCGGTCCTGCCACAGCGCCAGCAGCTGTGCGATCTGCTCGATGGAAAAACCCAGGTTGCGCGCCTGCCTGATGAAGCGCAGGCTGTGCACATCGCTGGCCGAATACGTGCGATAGCCCGAAAGCGTACGTCGCGCCTTGGGAATCAGGCCGATCTCCTCGTAGTAGCGCACCATCTTGGCGGACACGCCTGAGGCCTGGGCGGCTTCGCCTATGTTCATGGAAACGTCGTTCATGCGCGTTCTCCTTGTCGTCCGGCTGCGCTAGTCGAGCGCTGCCACCGGTAATGAATTGTAATCCGCCGCCGAGGCTGCGCCATCGGTGCGCGGCGCCATGGCCGCCGTACCGGCCGGTCGCCAGCGCTTCAACAACAGGGCATTAGACACCACGCTGACGCTGCTGAAAGCCATGGCGGCGCCGGCGATGACCGGACTCAGCAGGCCGAAGGCCGCGAGCGGAATGCCGACAATGTTGTAGACGAAGGCCCAGAACAGGTTCTGGCGGATCTTCTGGTAGGTGCGGTGCGAAATGTCGAGGGCATCGGCGACGAGCAGCGGATCGCCGCGCATGAGCGTGATGCCGGCCGCATGCATGGCCACGTCGGTGCCGGTGGACATGGCGATGCCGACATCGGCCGCCGCCAGCGCGGGTGCGTCGTTGATGCCGTCGCCGACCATGGCCACCACTGCGCCGCCATCGCGAAACGCACGCACCGCCTCGGCCTTGTCCTCCGGCAGCACTTCGGCGCGCACGCTGTCGATGCCGAGCGACTGCGCCACCGCCGCTGCGCTGCCGGGGTTGTCGCCGGTCAGCATGGCGGTCCGCACCTTCCGCGCATGCAGGCGCGCGACTGCTTGCGCTGCCGTCGCCTTGGGCCGATCGCCGAAAGCCAGCAAGCCGACCACCTCCTGCCTGCCGTTTCGCTCGCGCGCGAGCCACGACACCGTGCGCCCCGCCTGCTCCTGCGCAAGCGCCGTCGCTTCGAGCCCGCCAACAGCCACGCCCAGTTCCTGCATGAGCCGGCGGCTGCCGAGATAGAAGGCAACCCCTTCCGCCGCAGCCTGCACGCCCCGCCCCGGCAGCGCGCGTACATCGGCCATCGCCGGCGCATCGATGCCTCTGACAGCGACCGCCTGCAGCACGGCGCGCGCCAGTGGATGCTCGCTGCCCTGCTGGATGCCCGCCGCCAGCCGCAGAAGCTGGTCATGCGCACCGTCCGCGGCCACGTAAGCCATGACTTCGGGCTTGCCTTCGGTGAGCGTGCCGGTCTTGTCGAAGGCCACGCGTTTCACGCGATGCGCGACTTCCAGCGCTTCGGCGTCCTTGATCAGGATGCCGTGGCGCGCGGCGACGCCGGTGCCGGCCATGATCGCGGCGGGCGTGGCAAGGCCGAGCGCGCAGGGGCAGGCAATCACCAGCACGGCCACCGCATTGAGCAGCGCCTGTTCCCAGTCGCCGGTCGCCAGTCCCCAGCCCGCCAGGGTCGCGATGGCGATCACGATCACCACCGGCACGAACACGGCGCTGACCTTGTCGACCAGTTTCTGGATCGGCGCCTTGGCTGCCTGAGCACTTTCCACCATGCGGATGATGCGCGAGAGCGTGGACTCGGCGCCGATGGCGCGGGTCTCGACCAGCAGCAGGCCATCCGCATTCACCGAGCCGCCGGTGACGCGGCTGCCGGGCTGCTTCGCCACCGGCAGACTCTCGCCGGTGATGAGCGACTCGTCGACCAGGCTCTGGCCTTCGCGCACCTCGCCGTCCGCCGGCACGCGCTCGCCGGGCCTCACCACGACCAGGTCGCCGACCCTCAACTCGGCAAGCGCAACCTCGACCTCGCCGCCGTCGCGGCGCACGCGCGCCCGCTCCGGGCGCAGCGCGCTGAGCGCGCGGATGGCGTCCGTCGTCTGCCGCTTGGCGCGCGCCTCCAGCCACTTGCCCAGCAGCACCAGGGTGATGACGGCGGCGGAAGCCTCGAAGTACAGGTGCATGCCTTCATGGCCGGCGTGGCGGATCAGCTGATAGACCGACAGCCCGTAGGCCGCGCTGGTGCCGAGCGCGACCAGCAGGTCCATGTTGCCGGTGCGCGCCTTGAGCGCGCGCCAGCCGGCACGGTAGAAGCGCGCACCGAGCCAGAACTGCACCGGCGTGGCCAGCAGCAACTGCAGCCAGCCGGGCAGCATCCAGTGCTGGCCGATGAGCAGGCCGGCCATGGGCGCCACCAGCGGCAGGGTGAACAGCGTGGCCAGCGCGATCGGCCACCAGTCCGGCAGGCGCAGCCGGATTTCGGCGCCGGCGATAGTTTCCTGTCTGGAGCCCTCCTCCGGGATCGCCGCCGTGCCGTAGCCGGCGGCGGCGATGGCGCGCTCCAGGTCTTGAAGCGATATGCCTTCCCCGGCCATGACTTCAGCGCGCTCGGTCGCGAGGTTGACCGAGGCCGATGCGACGCCCGGCACCTTGAGCAGCGCTTTCTCGACATGGGCCACGCACGAGGCGCAGGTCATGCCGGTGATGCCGAGACGCAGGGTGCGCGAAGCCGGCAGCGCCATCGCGTTGTGAAAAGAGGCTTGTGCAGCATTCATGACATTCTCCTTGGATGACGATGAATGCCATGCTCAAGGTTCCAGCGATGGGAAGGTCAAGAGCGCGCCCGAAAAGAATTTTCTTGACCTTCCCACGGTGGGAAAGATCAAGCTGGCCTTCCCTCAACCAGCAAAAGGAGCAATCAAATGCATGCACTCAAAGTGGAAGGCATGACCTGCGGTCACTGCGTGGCGCGCGTCACCCAGGCGGTGAAGTCGGTCGATCCTGCCGCCAGGGTCGAGATCGACCTTGCGAGCAGGCAGGTAAGGCTCGAAAGCGGCTGCGAACTGGCCGACATAACCGATGCCCTGGCCGAGGCCGGCTACCCGGCCAGGCCTGTCAACGCCGCATGACGCGGAAAAAAGCCCCGCCGATGGCGGGGCTTTTGACGTAAAACCGGGGCACTGGAGCATCAGCCCCCGGCTGCCGCCACCCGCCCCCGGCCCGCCTCCTTGGCCTCGTACATGGCCTCGTCGGCGCGGCGCATGAAATCGTCGATCGTTTCGCCCGGCATGTATTCACAGACGCCGAAGCTGCACGAGATGGCGCCGACGGCTTTGATCGGGCGGTCCGCCAGCATGCCCTGCAGCCGTTCTGCCGTGTTCACCGCATCGCGCAACCCGGTTTCCGGGAGCAGCAGCATGAACTCGTCGCCGCCGACCCGCGCCAGGTATTCGGTGACCCGCACTTCATTCTGGATTTCACGGCCAACGAACACGAGCACCTGGTCACCCACCGCGTGGCCGTGGCTGTCATTGATCTGCTTGAAGCGGTCGATGTCGAACATGATCAGGGACAACGGGCGCCGGTAGCGAATGGAACGCTGGGTCTCGTCGTGAAGCAGCTCGTAAAAATGCCGCCGGTTCCAGGTTTGCGTCAGCTCGTCGGTGTCGGCGGCATTGCGCAAATGCTCTTCCAGCCGGATGCGGTCGGTAATGTCGACGTTGACGATGAGGCCGCCGATGATTTCGCCCGCTTCGTTGCGGATGGGCATGCCGGAATTGAGGATGATCTTGCGGGTGCCGTCGAAGCACTCGATCTCGATCTCTTCGTTCAGGCTGGTCTCGCCCTTGCCGATGGCGCGTGCGGCGGCCCATTCCTCGGGCTCGACAGGCTTGCCGGTGCTGCGCCACCAGCCCTTGTACACGCCGAACTGATCGACGCCGACGTAGCGCGAGCCGGCCCAGACTCTCTGCCCTTCAGGATTGCCGTGAATGATGCGCCCATCCTGATCGATCACCCACACGCCGACCGGCAGCGCATCCAGCACCCGCTCAAGCAGTCCTGGCATCTGCATCAATGAATTTTTTTTTATTCTCCGCCATGTTCGCACTTTCGCCTGCCCCGAGGCTGGCACTCGGGAAGCATTTGTTCACCCCATCGCGGGCAGCAGTTAATGCATCCCGCGATTACATTTTAATTCAAGCACATGCCGATGATTTCCGCACGTGTCACGCTTTCGGCAGCAGGCCCAGCATGAACTGGCCGCGCCGCGGTTCCGCCATCATGCCCGCCACCGCATCGCGCCAGGCAGCGTAGTGCAGCGTCTGCTTGTGCAGCGCGGCATCGTGTTCGCTGCGATAGGCTTCGTAAAACATGAAACGAGTAGGGTCTTCCGGATCCTGCAGGAAATCAAATCTGAGGTTGCCCGGCTCGCGTATCGAGGCCTCGTGATTGAGCCGGCAGGCTTCGATGAAGGCCTCGACGTGCTCCGGCTTGACGCGCATGTGGACCAGGGTCGTGTGCATGGCTACTCCTCGCTAAGCTGACGGCAGACGGTGTTCATTTCACATAGTAAAGAAAGTTCTGGTACGGCGCCTCGGCGATCTTGAACCACTGGATCTGCGCATCACGGAACGGCTTCCAGCTGTCGTACAGGGTCTTGAAAGCCGGGTTGGTCCTGGCTTCCTCGGCATAGATTTCAAAGGCGGCACGGCGCGCGGCGAGCATGACGTCCTTGGGATAGGCGTGCAGTTGCGCGCCCTGCTGCACCAGGCGCATCAGCGCTGGCGGATTCTTGGCATCGTAGTCCGCCAGCATGCGCGCATTGGCCTCGGCGCAGGCGGCCTGCAGCGCGGCCTGGTAGGGCTCGGGCAGGGCGTTCCATTTCTGGCGGTTGAACAGGAAGGAGAGCTGCGGGCCGCCTTCCCACCAGCCCGGGTAATAGTAGTGCTTGGCGATGCGCTGGAAGCCGAGCTTTTCATCATCGTACGGCCCCACCCATTCGGCGGCGTCGAGCGCGCCACGCTCCAGCGCCGGATAGATGTCGGGGCCGGGCAGGGTCTGCGGCACGCCGCCCAGCTTGGCCATGATCTTGCCGCCGAGGCCGGGGATGCGCATTTTCAGGCCGCGCAAATCCGATAATGATTTGATCTCGCGGCGAAACCAGCCGCCCATCTGCGCGCCGGTGTTGCCGCCGGGGAACTGCACGATGTTGTACTCCTGGTAGAGCTCGCGCAGGAGTTCCAGCCCGCCGCCCGAGTACATCCAGGCATTCTGTTGCCGCGCCGTCAATCCAAACGGCAGCGCGGTATCGAAAGCGAAGGCCATGTTCTTGCCAACATAGTAGTAGCCGGCGGTGTGGCCGGCCTCGACCGTGCCGGCCTGCACCGCGTCCAGCACCTGCAGCCCCGGCACCAGTTCGCCCGGGGGGAAGACGCGGATCCTGAAGCGGCCGCCGGTGATCTGCGCCACCCGTTTGGCCATGGTTTCGGCGGCGCCGAAAATGGTGTCGAGGCTTTTGGGGAAACTGGAGGTGAGACGCCAGCTGATCTCGGGCAGGTCCTTGGCCGTCGCCGCCGGCAATGCGCCCGCAACCAGGCCTGCCGTGGCGCCCTTGATGAAGTCTCGTCTGGACATCGTTCTCCCCTTTTTTGTTCGGGGAATTATAAGGCGGCCAGGAAAAAGGGCGGCTTGCGCCGCCCTTGGGATCGAGTTGACCGTATTTATCCGGTCGCCGTCATTGCGAGGAAGCTAGCTAACACGGCAATCCAGCGGTTTTGCTGCGCCTCATTAACTGGATCGCCACGCTACGCTCGCGATGACGAATCAGGCGCTTGCGCCGCTGTGCTGTACCTACAGCCCGGTGCGGCGAAAAAGCCGTTCTGGTGTCGGCCGCTGCGCTTAACCTGTCCTGCGGCCAGGTTAGCCTCCCCCGAACGGCAACTTACGCCGCGTGCGCGTACTTCTCCTTCACCGCGCGTGCTTCAGCCGCCTCCTCCGGGCTGTCGCCACAGCCCGGTGCGGCGAAAAAAGCCGTTCTGGTGTCGGCCGCTGCGCTTAACCTGTCCTGCGGCCAGGTTAGCCTCCCCCGAACGGCAACTTACGCCGCGTGCGCGTACTTCTCCTTCACCGCGCGTGCCTCGGCCGCCTCCTCCGGGCTGTAAGCCTTGCCGCTCCACAGCATGGTGTAGGCGATCTCCTCGTTGCCGTTCTCGCACAGTTCCAGGGCTCTTTTGAACAGGGGCTGGAAGGTCTCGGAGCGGTGCGACTGCTCGTGCTGCGCGAAGGACTGCCAGAAGGTCACGATCAGCGCCTCCCTGCCCTTGAGGGGATCTTCCACCGCCTGGCCGATGGTGGAGCCTTCGTTGGAAATGGCGCCGGAGTTCAGCGCGACGAAACCGCCGACGAAGCCGGTGTCGGAGTGGTAGGTCTTGACGTTCTCGCACAGGAAGGCCACGCGCTCCTGCAGGTCGTCCACCGTGTACTCGGGCTTGAGGATGACGCGGTTAACAGTCACCACGCCGTCGGTGTTGAAGCCGGGAATCAGTCCGCTCATGTTCGTTCTCCTGTCAAAATTAAGGATAAAACACGCTTATTGAGTCATAAGCGTTACAGCCATTCCTAATATAGATTCCCGAGTAAAAAAGTCAACTATTCCCGCCCCAGGGGTAGGGTTACTGGCCCAGGGTTAATTTCACCTGCCCGGCTTGGTAGAATTCACCTTTCTGCAAACCCCTCAGGCCTCGATCCCATGTTTTCCCGCAAGCAAACCCTCGCCCTTACCGACCCCGAGCTGTGGGCCGCCATCCAGAACGAAGACAAGCGCCAGGAAGAACACATCGAGCTGATCGCCTCGGAGAACTACACCAGCCCGGCGGTCATGGAAGCCCAGGGTTCGCAGCTCACCAACAAGTACGCCGAGGGCTATCCCGGCAAGCGCTACTACGGCGGCTGCGAATACGTCGATATCGCCGAGCAGCTGGCAATCGACCGGGTGAAGGCGCTGTTCGGCGCCGAGGCCGCCAACGTGCAGCCCAACTCCGGCTCGCAGGCCAACCAGGCGGTGTTCATGGCCTTCCTCAAGCCCGGCGACACCATCATGGGCATGAGCCTGGCCGAAGGCGGCCACCTCACCCACGGCATGGCGCTCAACATGAGCGGCAAGTGGTTCAACGCCGTCGCCTACGGCCTCAACGAAAAAGAGGAAATCGACTACGACAGGATGGAAGCGCTCGCGCGCGAGCACAAGCCGAAGCTGATCATCGCCGGCGCCTCGGCCTATGCGCTGCGCATCGACTTCGAGCGCTTCGCCAGGATCGCCAAGGAAATCGGCGCCATCTTCATGGTGGACATGGCGCATTACGCCGGCCTCATCGCCGCCGGCGTCTATCCCAACCCCGTGCCGCACGCCGACATCGTCACCTCCACCACGCACAAGACCCTGCGCGGCCCGCGCGGCGGCATCGTGCTGATGAAGGCCGAGCACGAAAAGGCCATCAACTCCGCCATCTTCCCCGGCCTGCAGGGCGGCCCGCTCGAGCACGTCATCGCCGGCAAGGCCGTGGCTTTCAAGGAAGCCGCCAGCAAGGAATTCAAGCACTACCAGGAACAGGTCTGCGCCAACGCCATCGTCATGTGCAAGGTGCTGCAGGAACGCGGCCTGCGCATCGTTTCCGGGCGCACCGAATCGCACGTGTTCCTGGTCGACCTGCAGCCCAAGAAGCTGACCGGAAAAGAGGCCGAAGCCCTGCTCGGCCGCGCCCACATCACGGTCAACAAGAACGCCATCCCCAACGACCCGCAGAAGCCCTTCGTCACCAGCGGCATCCGCATCGGCACCCCGGCGATGACCACGCGCGGCTTCAAGGAACTGGAAGCCGAACAGCTCGCCAACCTCATCGCCGACGTGCTCGACGCCCCCAACGACGAAGCCGTGATCGAGCGCGTGAAGGGCGAAGTGGCGAAGCTGACTTCAAAATTCCCGGCATATGGGAAATGACAGTAAAGGGGGAAGGGTGAAGGGTATTGAAGCGCAATCACCGTTCCCTCAATGCCTGGCAGCAGGCGATGGAACTCGTGGTTGCCGTTTACCAGGCCACTTCAAAATTTCCCCAGAACGAACAATATGGATTGACCAGCCAACTGCGGCGTGCAGCGGTGTCAGTTCCAGCCAATATCGCCGAAGGGGCTGCGCGAAATGGAAGCAAGGAATTTCTGCACTTCCTCGGCATTGCAAGCGGTTCATTGTCTGAACTGGATACACTAATCGACCTGTCCAGACAGCTTGGCTACCTGGAAGACTCGGAGGAACTTAACGGGAAGATCGATGATGTAGGTGGGCTGGTAATGGGACTTGCGTCGTCCATACGCCGAAAACTCTAGACCCTTCCCCCTTCTCCCTTCCCCCTTCACCTATGAAATGTCCTTTCTGCGGCCACCTCGATACTCAGGTTATCGACTCGCGGGTGAACGAAGCCGGTGACACCATTCGCCGCCGTCGCCGCTGCGCCGCCTGCGAAAAGCGCTTCACGACCTTCGAGACCGCCGACATCCGGCTGCCGCAGATCATCAAGAGCAACGGCCTCAGGGAGGAGTTCTCCGAAGCCAAGCTGTACGAGGGTTTCCGCCGCGCCCTGCACAAGCGCCCGGTGCCAACCGAACTGGTGGACGAATCCATCCAGCGCATCCGCCAGAAGCTGCTGACGCTGGGCGAGCGCGAGATTCCCTCGCGCCAGCTGGGCGAACTGGTGATGCTGGAGCTGAAGCGCCTCGACAAGGTGGCCTACATCCGCTTCGCCTCGGTGTACAAGAGCTTCCAGGACGCCGAGGATTTCCGCGACGCGCTGAAGGACCTGGAAAAGTCGCCGGCGCCCGGCGTCGACGATCTATTCAAGTAAACCGGAAAAACTTTCGGCGCGGAGATGCAAAGAAAGGCATTAACAGGGAGGTATGAGAGGTTAAGGGGGTAAACCTGTATTTCCTCCCTTACCACTCTGAACCTCCCTGTAAATATTTTCGATTTTCTCTGCGTCTCCGCGCCTCTGCGTTCAATATAAAATTCAATCATGTCTTTCACGGCCGACGATCACGCATTCATGGCCCACGCGCTGCAGCTGGCGGCGCGCGGCCTCTACACCACCTCGCCCAACCCGCGCGTGGGCTGCGTCATCGTCAAGGATGGAAAAATCATCGGCGAGGGCTGGCACCAGAAGGCCGGCGAGCCGCATGCGGAAATCCATGCTCTGATGCAGGCCGGCATGGCATCACAGGGCGCCACCGTCTACGTCAGCCTCGAGCCCTGCGCGCACCATGGCCGCACCCCGCCCTGCGCCGATGCGCTGATCGGCGCTGGCGTGGCCAGGGTCATCGCCGCCGCCGAAGACCCCAACCCCAAGGTCGCCGGGCAGGGCCTCGCCCGCATCAAGGCCGCCGGCATCGCAACCGCCAGCGGCCTGATGGAAGCCGAGGCGCGCGAACTCAACGCCGGCTTCTTCAAGCGCATGGTGCTCGGCCATCCGCTGGTGCGCATCAAGACCGCGTCTTCGCTCGACGGCAAGACCGCGCTGTCTTCCGGCGAATCGAAATGGATCACCGGCGAAGCGGCGCGCGCCGACGTACACCGGCTGCGCGCGCGCGCCTGCGCCATCCTCACCGGCATCGAAACCGTGCTCGCGGACAACCCGCAGATGAACGTGCGCAATGTCGACACCGTGCGCCAGCCGATCAAGGTCATCGTCGATTCCAGCCTGCGCACGCCGGCGGACGCCGCCATCCTGCAAGGCGCGAAAACCATCATCGCCTGCGCCGCGCCCGACGCGAAAAAAGCCGCGGCACTGGAAGCCGCCGGCGCGGAAATCCTCTGCCTGCCCGGCGCCGACGGCAAGGTGGACCTCTCCGCCCTGCTCTCGCGCCTCGCGCAAAAGGGCGTCAACGAACTGATGACCGAAGCCGGGCCGCGCCTCAACGGCGCGCTCATCGCCGCCGGGCTCGCCGACGAATGGGTGCAATACGTAGCGCCCTGCCTGCTGGGGTCTGGCGCGCGGCCGCTGTTCGACCTGGCCGAACCCGCGTCCATGCAGCAGCGCCTCAACTGGAAGCTCGCCGACCAGCGCATGCTGGGCGCCGACCTGCGCCTGACCTGGCGCAAGGCCTAGGGAAAACGAATCGACCTTAAGCACTGGATCGCCGCCCGCCACGGCCTGCGGCCTCGCGGCTAAAGGCTGACGCGCTCGCGATGACGTCTTCCCCGAACTGTCATTGCGAGGAGGCGAAGCCGACGTGGCAATCCAGTCAAACAGGTACTTTCATTTCAGTGCGATAAATGTTTCCTGGCCGTGCTCTCTCTGACTTGAGGTAAAAAATTTGGCGAATTTCAAGGACCACTTCTCCGAAGTCGCGGCGCGCTACGCCGAGTTTCGTCCGACCTATCCCGCGGAGCTCTTTGCCTGGCTCGCAGGCCTGTGCGATGCACATGAAGCAGCCTGGGATTGCGCCACCGGCAGCGGCCAGGCCGCCGCGGGCCTGGCCGCACATTTCCGGCAGATCATCGCCACCGATGCCAGCGCCGAGCAGATCGCCCATGCCGGCGCGCCCGGCAATGTGGTCTTTCGCGTGGCCACGGCCGAGGCCAGCGGGCTGGATGCGCGCAGCGTCGACCTCGTCAGCGTGGCGCAGGCCGCACACTGGTTCGACCTGCCGCGCTTTTTCGCCGAAGCGCAGCGCGTGCTGAAACCCGGCGGCGTGCTGGCGCTGTGGGGCTACGGCCGCCTAGACCTGCCTGGCGGCATGGACGCAATCTTCCAGCGCTTCTACGGCGAAACCATCGGCCCCTACTGGCCGCCGGAACGAAAGTGGATCGACGACGGTTACCGCTCGCTGGATTTTCCGTTCGAGGAAATCGCCGCGCCCGCCTTCTTCATCAAAGTGGAGTGGAACCTGGCACGGCTGCTGGATTACCTCTCCACCTGGTCGGCGGTGAAGCGTTACCGATCAGACAAAGGCGTCGATCCGCTGCCGGCGCTCATGGCCGAACTGCAGCCGCTGTGGGGCGATGGCGATGCCGCGCTGCCGCTGCAGTGGCCGCTGTTCCTGCGCGTTGGACGAATGCAGGCGTAGCCAACGCCGGTCAATTCTTGTTTGCCGTTTGCGGCAAGCCAGGCGTGAAGAATGGGGACAGAACGAGTGCGTTAATGCTGTGATAATTTCCGAGGCTCAGAGTGGTTGGACAGTCAACGTTGACTGGACTCCATCGAAAGGAACGACCATGAAGCCAAATTATGTCGCCGTGGTGCTCGGCTTCGCAGTAGCGATGACGGGCGTGCCTTCGCATGCAGACGATCATGGCAAGGAGGCACCAAGCAATCATCGGATTGACACAGGCATGCAAGCCATCTCCAATGCCGCAACCATCGGGCAGCCGGGCCATGGCTGGCGCTACTTTGCCGATGCACGCAAAGGCAGAGCAGTCGCGATCAGCCCTGGCGGAGACTATTTCTACAGCCACGGTCAAGGTCCCACCCTCGTGTTCAAGGCAAGCGGGGCCCGCTGACCGCTCCATTGAGCAGACAGGCAATCGGCCATGCCGGTCGCCTGCCGCTCATGTCGAACCTTGCATTTCAGTTTGACCGCCTGCAGCCGATGGGCTGTCACAGGAGGCGGTCAGCCTCGCTGCCTATGGTACGCATCGCAGCAACCCAGAGAGCGCTTGCTCTTCACCTAGGCGCGCACCAGGAAAGTTTCGAAATTTTCTGCCAGCCCCGCGCCCAGTTCTTGCAGCGGCCTTGCCCGTGGCGCGCTGCTGCGCAAGATCTCATTCGGACACCCCTGGCTGCGGAAAGCCTGCACGACGTAATGCTTCACGCCGAGGGCAACGAGTTCGTGTGCAATTTCCTCGACTTCGTCGTCCGCGAGGAGCGCGGGATGCACGGTAGTGCGGATTTCGTGGGCGACGTTCGATGCCAGCAGCAGTTGCAGGCTTTCCCGCACCGGCGTTCCGCTGTCCTTCACGCCGGTGATGCGCGTGTATTCGGCAAACGGCGCTTTCACGTCCATGCCCACCCAGTCGGCGTAGGGTAAGGCCGCGGCCAGCCGCCTGGGATACATGCCGCCAGTATGCAGGCCGATCTTGTAGCCGAGCGCACGCACGGCGCGCATGGCTTCCGGCAGCCCTGCCTGCAGAGTCGGCTCACCGCCGGAGAACACCACGGCATCGAGCAGGCCCTGGCGCCGCTGCAGGAAATCCATGACCTCGCGCCAGGGAATTTCCCTGTCGCTGCGCGGCGCGATCAGCTCGGGGTTGTGGCAATAGCTGCAGCGCCAGGGACAGCCCTGGCAGAACACCACCGCGGACAACTGCCCCGGCCAGTCGCTGGCCGAGAGCGGCGTGACGCCGCCGACCCTCAACACAGCATCAGCCCAACCGGCAGGCGCGCTCTTCGAAGAACTGCCGCTCGCGGTGCTCGCTCTTCTTGCCCTTGTTGAAGCTCGCCACCGGGCGGTGGTAGCCCATCACGCGGGTCCACACTTCGCAGCGGGTGCGCTCTTCCTCTTTCAGGACAGAGGCGTCGAGGGCTTGGGTGATCACGGACATATCAGACATATCAACCTCCTTGGTTAGGCAACAACAGCGCGTTTGCGCGACAGGGCCTCTTCGTCGCACTTGGGACAGAACTCGTGCTCGCCGGCGAGGTAGCCGTGTTTGGGGCAGATGGAAAACGTCGGAGTGATGGTGATGTAGGGCAGGCGGAAGCGCTCGAGCGCGCGGCGCACCAGCTTCTTGCACGCCTCGGCCGACGAGATGTGCTCGGACATGTAGAGGTGCAGCACGGTGCCGCCGGTGTACTTGCGCTGCAGATCGTCCTGCCGCTCCAGCGCTTCAAAAGCGTCATCCGTGAAGCCCACCGGCAGCTGCGACGAATTGGTGTAGTAGGGCGCGTCCTCGCTGCCAGCCTGCAGGATGCCGGGGTAGCGCTTGGCGTCTTCCTTGGCGAAGCGGTAGGTGGTGCCTTCGGCGGGTGTCGCCTCCAGGTTGTAGAGATGGCCGGTTTCCTCCTGGAAGCCGGCGATGCGCGCACGAATATGATCGAGCAGGCGCAAAGCAAAGTCATGGCCCCACACCGTGGTGATGTCGTGCTCGTCGTTGCTGAAGTTGCGGATCATCTCGTTGATGCCGTTCACTCCAATCGTCGAGAAGTGATTGCGCAGCGTGCCGAGGTAGCGCTTGGTGTAGGGGAACAAGCCGTCGTCCATCAGGCGCTGGATGACCTTGCGCTTGATTTCCAGGCCGTTCCGCGCCATGTCGAGCAGCGCATCCAGCCGGCGCAAGAGCGCGGCTTCGTCGCCCTTGTACTCATAACCCAGGCGCGCGCAGTTGACCGTCACCACACCCACACTACCCGTTTGCTCGGCCGAACCGAACAGGCCGTTGCCGCGCTTCAAGAGTTCGCGCAGGTCGAGCTGCAGGCGGCAGCACATCGAGCGGATGTGGTTGGGCTTCATCTCCGAATTGATGAAGTTCTGGAAATACGGCAGGCCGTAGCGCGCGGTCATGGCGAACAGGCGCTCGGCATTTTCCGATTCCCAGGGGAAATCCGGCGTCATGTTGTAGGTGGGGATGGGGAAGGTGAACACGCGGCCCTTGGCATCGCCGGTGGTCATCACCTCGATGTAGGCGCGGTTGATCATGTCCATCTCGGCCTGCAGCTCGCCGTAGGCGAACGGCATCTCCTCGCCGGCGATCACCGGGATCTGCTCGCGCAAATCCTCCGGGCAGGTCCAGTCGAAGGTGAGGTTGGTGAACGGCGTCTGCGTGCCCCAGCGCGAAGGCACGTTGAGGTTGTAGATCAGTTCCTGGATGCACTGCTTCACCGCCTCGTAAGACATGTTGTCCTTGCGGATGAAGGGCGCCATGTAGGTATCGAAGGAGGAGAAGGCCTGCGCGCCGGCCCATTCGTTCTGCAGCGTGCCGAGGAAGTTGACGATCTGGCCGACCGCGGAAGACATGTGCTTGGGCGGGCCCGCCTCGACCTTGCCTGGCACGCCGTTGAGGCCTTCGTGCAAGAGTGTCCTCAGCGACCAGCCGGCGCAGTAGCCGGCGAGCATGTCGAGGTCGTGGATGTGGAGGGAGCCGTCGCGATGCGCCTCGCCCAGTTCCGGCGGGTAGACGTGGTTCAGCCAGTAGTTGGCCACCACCTTGCCGGAAACGTTGAGGATCAGCCCGCCGAGCGAATAGCCCTGGTTGGCGTTGGCGTTCACGCGCCAGTCCTGGCGCGAGAGGTATTCGTTGATCGAGGCTTCCACATCGACCACGGTCTTGCGATCCTCGCGCAGCTTCTTGTGCGATTCGCGATAGGCGATGTAGGCGCGCGCGGTGTGGAAATGGTTGGAGGCGATCAGCGTCTGCTCGACCACGTCCTGGATGCGCTCGATGTCGGGCGGGCTGTTCTTGAACTTGTGGATCAGCACCTTGGTCACCTGAGCGGTGAGCAGGTCGGCTTCGGGTTCGCCGAATTCCCCTGTTGCCTGGCCGGCGCGCAGGATGGCCGATCGGATCTTGCTGGGGTCGAAGGCCACGCGGCGGCCGTCGCGCTTGATGACTTCACGGGGCAGAACTGCTAAAACAAAACTCATACCTGTCACCTCCATATCAACATTTTGTGCTCGGTGACTACGCAAGATACGACATCTTGTAGAGGTGTCAAGATGAATTTAAGGTTAGATTGTCCTGATATACTTAAACATGAGTATTTTCCACATGTTATGGAGACCAAGCCATGAGCACGATTCTGCAATTCCTGGGTAGCGACCACCGCGCGTGCGACGATTTGTTCGCCCTGGCCGAGGAAGCCGCCGGCAACAAGAACTGGGACAGCGCGCGCAACCTGTTCGGAAAATTCCAGGCCGCCATGGCGCACCACCTGGCGATGGAAGAAGAAGTGCTGTTCCCCGCCTTCGAGGAACGCACCGGCATGGTCAGCGGCCCCACCCAGGTCATGCGCATGGAACACGAACAGATGCGCGCGCTGATCGCGGACATGGCAGCGGCGGCGGCAGCCGGCAATGTGTCGGCCTACCTCGGCGCCTCGGAAACCCTCAACATGCTCATGCAGCAGCACAACATCAAGGAAGAGAACATGCTCTACCCCATGGCCGACCGCGCGCTGGGCGCGGATGGCGAGGTAGTCATCCATTCCATGGAAGCCGTCAAATAACAGGTAATGCAAAGCATCGTCATCGCGAGGCGCAAAGCGCCGTGGCGATCCAGGGGACTTGATGCCAAAAATACACTGGGTCGCCGCCTGCGGCCTCGCGGCTAAAGGCTGATACGCTCGCGATGACCATCCAGAAAACCACCCTAGCCCCATGACGCCTACCGACAACGAAATCCTCATCGACGCGCGCTGGCTGGAGCCGCCCGAGCCGCTGGAAAAAGTCATGGCAACGCTGTCCCTGCTGCGCCCCGGCCAGTCGATCCGCCTCCTGCTGCATCGCGAGCCCTTCCCGCTGTATGCAATCCTCGACGAGCGCGGTTACAGCCGGGACACCACCGCCCAGCCAGACGGCAGCTATGTCATCCTGATCCGCCAAGCCGGCACGTAACGATCATTGATGCACAAATGCCCTTGATTCACTGGATTGCCACGTCGGCTACGCCTCCTCGCAATGACGGACGCGGAGAATCGTCATCGCGAGCGAAGCGCGGCGATCCAGTCAAATCCAGCCCAGCAAAACCCCGGATTGCCGGTTCGTCCTTGCCTCCTCGCAATGACAAACGAGGAAAATTGTCATCGCGAGGCCCGCAGGGCCGTGGCGATCCAGTCAGGCCCGCCCAAGCAAAACCCCGGATTGCCGGTTCGGCCTTGCCTCCTCGCAATGACGCATGTGGAGAACCGTCATCGCGAGCGCAGCGCGGCGATCCAGTTAAACCCAGCCCAGCAAACCCTAGGACTGCCGCGAAATGAACACCCAGCCCGGCCTCGCCTTCGAACAAGCACCGCCGTTCTCGCTGCCGCTGCGTTTCTTTCTCACCGCCCCGCTGTTTCTCATCGCGGCCGCCCTCCTCATCACGCTCTACCCCGAAACCCTGGCCTCGCGCTGGACGCCGCAGGCGCTCGCCCTCACCCACGCCTTCACCCTCGGCTTTCTCGCCATGGTCATGCTGGGTGCCATGCTGCAGATGCTGCCGGTGGTGGCGGGCTCGCCCGTACCGGCAGCGCGATTCGTCGCGCGCACCAGCCACGTTGCGCTCATCCTCGGCACCCTCGCGCTGATGGCGGGTTTCCTGCTCGCAGTACCCAAGGCCTTCGCCGCCGGCGTCATCCTGCTGCTGGCCGCGTTTGCCATCTTCATCGCCGCCGCTGCGATCAGCCTCGCGCGCGCCACGACCAACGTCACCGTCAGCGGCATGCGCTTTGCGGTGGCGAGCCTCGCTTTCACCATCGCGCTCGGCATCGCACTCGCACTGTTGCGTGCAGGCTGGTGGAATGTATCGTTGGAAGGCGCCAGCACCGCGCACGTCAGCTTCGGCCTGCTCGGCTGGGTGCTGCTGCTAGTGGTGGGCGTGGCCTACCAGGTCGTGCCCATGTTCCAGATCACCCCGCCCTACCCGCCGCGCTTGAGCCGCTGGCTGGCTGGTGCGATATTCGTGCTGCTGGTATTGCGCGCCTTCGCGCCGATGCTCCCGCACCCCATCGTGATCCTGCTCGATGCCGGCCTCGCCGCCGGCGTGCTGCTGTTCGCCTTCACCACCCTTAACCTGCAGTCGCGCCGGCGCAGAAAACTGCCCGACATCACCCTCGATTACTGGCGCCTCGGCATGGCCAGCCTCATCGCCTGCGTGCTGGCCTGGATGCTTGCGCAGTTGTGGCCGGCATGGGCCAACAGCAACGCCTACCCCCTGCTGCTGGGCGCGCTGTTTCTATTTGGATTTGCGGTGAGCGTGGTGGCCGGCATGCTCTACAAGATCGTGCCCTTCCTCGCCTGGTTCCACCTGCAGGCGCAGCTGCAGGCCAAGGCCGGCACCATCCCCAACATGAAGCAGATGATCGACGAGAAGAAGCTGCGCCTGCAGTTACGCCTGCACCTGGCCGCCCTCGCCCTGCTCGTCGCCGCCGTGGCCTGGCCGACTGCCTTGCACATTCCGGCCGGCATCGTGCTCGCGCTGTCTGCGCTATTGCTGCTGGGAAACTTGTCGTCCGCGCTGCGGCGTTACCTGCAGCATGGCGGGCGGCTGACCTGAGCCAGCAAGCCCCGAGGCTTGCGGAGAAAACCGCTACTCGCGCGAAGAATAAGTCGGCAGCGTAATCTTGAACGCCATCGCCGTCAGGCGCACGGCCAGCACGATCGCCATGCCCGCCCAGGCCGCGACGATGGCCGACACGCCAAGCGACTGCAGCCCGATCAGCGCGATGGACCCGATCCAGGCAGCCGTCGCGTAGAGTTCGCCGCGCACGAAAATGAGCGGCACCTCGTTGCACAGCACATCGCGCACCACCCCGCCGACCACGCCGGTGATCACCCCCAAGAGGCTCGCCGCCAGCCAGGGCGCGCCGGCCTGCAGCGAAATCTGTGTACCGACGACGGTGAAGAGCGCGAGGCCGATTGCGTCAGGGATGAGAAACAATTGCTGCGGCAGGCGCAGGCCACGCACCGCGAAGAAGATGATCAGCGTCGTCGCCACCGCGACAATTAGATAGATCTGGTCGCTCAGCCAGAACACCGGCCGCTGCAGCAGAATGTCGCGCACTGTCCCGCCGCCCAGCGCCGTGGCCGTCCCCACCATCACCACGCCGACGAGATCCATCTGCTTGCGCCCGGCATCGAGCACGCCGGTGAGGGCATTCACCGCCACCGCTGCAAGGCCGACCCAGTAGAGTAGAAATTCCATAAATGGCTATTCAGGGAAACGGTCGCTCAATCAGAGAAGGGAACACCTAATATTCACACCGTTTGAGTGCTGTTATGCGGCATCCAAAGCAACCTGAAGCTCTTCGCTTATACTGGCGCGCTGTTTCAACAGAAGGTACGACCACCGCCCAAAACGCCCATCTGCGTTCACTGCCTCAACCCAACGCATAGCAGCCGCTTCCTTCTCGGCCAGTTTCTCGTCATGCCCTTTCGTTTCGACGATTACGTAACGCTGCTCTGTCGAATCCAGGCGCACGATGAAGTCTGGCATATAGTCATGGCCAGTGCCTGCGTGCAGATAGGGAATCGCAAAGCCCAGGCCGGCGTTCTTGACGAAGCTCTTCACCCTTGGGTGATTGTCCAGCGTATAGGCAGCGATACGCTCCCATGACGAGTCCGGAACAACGTAGTTGACGTGGCTCTTGACCACCGCAAAAGGTTCCTTGCGGGTGACATAATCAACATCTTGCGTCGCGCCCGCATCGCGGTGTCGTTCAAGGCGGATACGCTCACTTGCCGTGCTCGAAGACACAATAGAGGCGAGCAAGCGCTCCATCATCATCCCGTAGTATGGTGCCAAGAACACATCCACCGGCACTGACGGCGCAAACGCCTGAACCTTGTCGCGCACGAAGCGATTCACGATGCCTACAAACTTCGGGAATAACGCGGCAGGGTGGACCGGAAAAGATTTTTCATCGGCCTGGGCGAGGTAGCTCCGGACCAGTTCACGCGCGGCCTGTGCAGCGAGCATCTGTGGCCGACGTCCCTCACGGAATGCCGCCAAAGAAACCGTATCCAGTGCTCCCGGCCCATACAAAGTCGGGTGCCCCTGGTTGGTCGGCAATCCCGCCTTCATCTGCACTTCGGGCGGGATCCGGCTTGGATCAATTTCCAGTATGGGTACACGTCCCCAATCCACATCGATCTGTGTGCTTAACTCGCAGGCGTAGCCCTCGACGCGTGGAAACTGGATTTCCAGATTCACCCGTTCCGGCAGGGCGCGTACCCGCCAAGTCTTGACCGGCGGCCTTGGCACACCCCCTTTGTTGGCCTTGAACGGCACGATCTGGAAAGGTACGCCAAATATCTGGGCAACCTCTTCACCCAGTCGCTCGTCGGGCCCTTCGCCATCTGTTTCGTAACTGGCTCGGCGCAGACCCCTGCCCACCACCTGTTCGCACAACAATTGCGACATGAAGGGCCGCAAGCCCACGATGTGCGTCACAGTGTTGCAATCCCAGCCCTCGGTAAGCATGCCGACACTGATGATAGCGCGCACATCTCGCCCTGGCGGATGTAGCGGCTTGCCCAGTTTTTCGGCTAACACCAGGAAGCCCTCCGGGTAAATGGGAGAGCCTTGCCGATCACGCGGCCAATCCAGCTTGCCCACCGTATCCAGCGTGAAGCGCATCCAGGCAGTGAGATCCGACTTGGCCTCGCCGGAATCGGTCTCCGCCACCACGGCAGAATCTACGCGGATCGTATTGATGTCGCCATCACGGTTGCGGAAGTCCGGCAGATCGGCTGACGGTATGCCCGGTGGCGGATTGTCCTCGGCTAGCCACTCATACACCAACTTGGCGAGCTTGGTGTTCTTGCAGACCAGAATGAATACGGGCGGACGCGGATCAACAGCGTTTTCTTTCCACTCGCTGGCCAGTTCCTGCCACAGCTTGCCCAGCATCACGATGGGTGTATAGGCATAGCGCAGAATAGCTTCTGGCTTGGCTGCACTCTTCTTGCCGCCCCGCTCAGAGGCTTTAAGTTGCGGCAGAATCCAGCGCCAGATATTGAAGTAACCCGGGATCGACTGGCCAGACAAATCGCGCACTGCGAACTGTGGGATTTTGGTGAGACCCGACTCGATTGCCTCCATCAGGTCAAAGCTTGATACCACCCAAGGGAAAGGCCGATTTGCCTGCTCGCCGACACGACCTAGGAAGTAAGGCGTGGCCGAAAAATCGACACAGCGGTTGATGCCCGCCAGACGGTGTATGCGATCCAGCCCCTCGATCCAGATCGTCGCCTCCTTGTAGTACTCTTCCCACCCCTCGTCGTCGGCTTCCTCGAACTCGTCTGGCTCTTCGGTCTTGATGCGATAGGCATGGTGGGCCTCGTCATTGAGCACCAGCACATTCCCGCGGCGCCCGGCCTTGATGCCGAGCACACGTTCTAGCCAAGCTGCATCAGATTCTACGTAACGCGAGCTCGCCACCTGCGCCCTGACGAGCGAACCGCTGTCGTCAGTTTCCTCCTTTAACACCTCCAGCAAGCCGGCCGCTACCTGGCGTTGATAGTCTGCCAGCGTCAGATAGCGGGTACCGCGTGCCGTCGTGGTCTTGTCGCCAATGCGAATGGTTTCGCGCGTGGTAATCTCCCGACCGGTACGGACCACGCGGGCGGCTGTACCGCCCACCTTGTTAGCATCCTGCAATGCGAAAGCATGCCAATTAGTCACGACCACGCGGCCTTGCGACAACGGACCCATTAAATGTGGCGGCACCAGATCGCGGCTGCGGTAAAGGCTGGCTTCGCCCAGCTCCGGGTCCAGTTCAGCCAGGCGGTTCCGAATGGTCACGTTCGGGCAGACCGCCAGCACCAGGTCCGAGTACAATCGAGCCCGGCTCTTGTCGTGGCCTCCAACCACTTTGTTCAAAATGCTCCACGCGGCAAGCATGCCCATCACGGTTGTCTTGCCGCCGCCCGTGGCCATCTTGCAGGCATAGCGCAGAAAGGCACTGGCACCCTCCTGCTTCTGGCGCTCGGTGGGTTCATCCAGCGGCACCTGGATGCCGTGCAGAAAGTCTGCACGTGCCTCGGTCAGAAAAATAGCCGTCTGCGCCGCTTCGCGCTGGGCAAAAAAGAGTCTCTTGTCGCGCCCTTCACGCTCCCAGTAGGAGAGCAGCTCTAGCGTAATCTTGGACGCACCTGGGTAGCCCGCTTCGCGCCACTCGGCCAAGCGCTTGCGGATACGCGACACGAGTATCAGTTCGATTTCGTAGCCGACATCCTCATCCATGCCCTCCTTCGACACCTCGAAGCTTGGTGGGCGGTAGAAGTACACCGGCTTTCGCCGGCCTTCCTCGATGCGTGGCGGCGTGCCCTCCTCAATATGCCAGTAGCGTACCGGCTCCAGGAAGGGCGAATTCAGGATCGGGGTTTCGACCTGGAAATCAAACATCGATGACCCCAAAGGCCTGCTTGATTTGATTCAGACGCTCGATAATTTCAGGATGAACTTCCTCCGGATGAAACTGGGCGGCTATCTCGAAGAATTCGCGTTTGGATACGTTATACAGGCCAGCGGCTTGTAGCAGCCCCGGTAAAAGGGTCTTGCTTACTGGCTCGTTCTTGAAGAATGACTCGACCAAAGCGACCGGGTGCATGGGGTCATCAAGGAAGCCCTGCTCAAGCTTCTGGCGCAATTCTTCTACCAGTGCCGCCTTCGACTGATCTGACAAATCACCAGGCCCCAGCCGCTTTTCCACGAAACGGGCCAAAGGCGCGGGGTGAACGAGGTAACTCTCGATCTCGTAGCGCCGCCAGCGTAAGCGCTGCACGTTCTCGGCTGTCCCGGTGATACCGTCGTCGGCTTTGTTCTTTGAGTCGCCGTCCAGTAGCTCCAAAGCAGGCAAGTCCTCGCGAACCAGCTTGAGCATTTCCCAATGCTTTTGCACTTGCAATTGCCCCAAACCTTCTGGCAATGGTGCCTGAGACGACTTAGTTATCAATTCGCGGGAAAGCAGCGTCAGTGCCTTTTCATCATTTAGGACACGCGCAAAGGCTTCAAGAATATCGATATCGGTAAAGTCTTCGGTGTAGAGCACACCTCTTGCACCATCAGCCTCAAGAATGTCGGCATGGGTCAACGCACCAAACGATTCGGTCAACTGTTTCTTCTCCAGCTCGCTGGCCACAAGGCGAGGTGTGCCGTACATAAGGTACAGTTCGCGGGCTTCAACGTTATTGACGATCATCTCCGAATGTGTCGCCACCAACAATTGCGCTTGTCGCGCCGCAGCCGCCGCTCGAAGTTCGCCATAAATGGATCGTTGCAGGATCAAGTGCAAGTGGGCATCCGGCTCATCAATCAACAGCACCAGGCTGCCCGCATCGGCATCCCGATGTTGTGTTAGCAGCAAGGCCAGCAGGAGCAGCACTTGCAAGAAACCGCTACCTGAACTGGCAATATCGAACTTGGGTTGTTCGCCGGCGCCGCGGTGCCGGTATTCGCAGATCAGCACGGCGCCAGTCTGCGGAGGTAACAGCTCGTACTCAAAAAGTCGGCCTATCGTCTCGTTGAGCGCGCGCCATGCCTGGTCATCCTTATGTGCAATGACTAGTAAATTGCGCAGCACCTCACCGGGACGCCCTTGAGCCAACAGATCGTCAATGGCCTCGCTATCAGCCAGCCGCCGTTCTTCGCGTGCAAGACCCGACATGGCTGGAATGAAGGTTGTACGGAAGAGCAACTTGCTATCTTGAAGCACAGTGGCATTCAAGGCAGCATCCGCCTTTGGGCGAACCCGCATCAACCCATCTGCTTGGAAATCAAATTCGAGGGTGACTATCGGCAGTCCGTCAATTTGAACGCCGATTTCAAATGGAGTGTTTCTTTGACGATTTCGCCATAGCATGTCAAACGACCGTACCGCAACGGCAGAAAAGGCCAGGCGCTCCAAGTCCTGCCAGGGGTATCCGTTCTTACGTGGATTAAAGTCCCCCAGCTCCCGCCATTTGCGAAAACCCAACTCCCACGCGGCAATCGCCTGCAGCAGCGTGGTCTTGCCGGTGTTGTTGGGCCCGGCCAGCACCACATGTCCCGGTATAGGAAACGTAGTATCACTGAACCGTTTGAACCCCTTGAGCGTTACCAGACGGATCATTATTGCTCCTCCAGCTTTCTCACCACCATCAGTTCATTGCCGCGATCGTCAATCACCTTCACAGCAATCTGCTTATGCTGCCCAGCGGCAAACGGTGTAGAGATGTCGCCCGCCAGATGCGCCCAGACCGATTCGTCGAAATCAGCCTTGAGCGCGCGTTTAAGGTTGTCCCAAGCCTGGGTACGCGGGAAGAAGGCCTGACAGACGCGGAAGACCATGCCGTTGTAGTCGGTGTCGAGGAGCCAGGCCGGCACGTCCAGGCCGGTGCGCGAATCGATCTCCATCGTCACCGGGTCGAACACGTCCAGCCCCTTGAGATTCACTTCGTAATAGGCCTGGTTCGGGGCCGCTCCTTCGGGCGGCCGTACCTCGCGCACCTCGACGTCCGGCTGACCGCACACCGAGAATATCTGCGAGGAACGCATGTTCTTGAGCAAATCGCCCATCAGGATATCCGGCGTGGCCTGCACATAGGTGGTGGGCATACCCATGGCCGAATATTCGTCGATGGCTTGCCGCGCCTTGGGCTCGATGGCGAAGCCGATTACGTACAGATGCGTGAAGCCCTTGGCCGTGGCTTCCTGCCAGGCGTTGAGCACGGCCACCTCGGCTACCGGCCCGTGCTCGGGCCCGAATAGCAGTGCCACCGGCTCGCCCTGTTGCAACGGCAGTCCGCCGTTGGCGGTATCCGCATCTTCCAATGCGGTCTCCAGACCGGCTTGGGAACGCACCACCGCCTCGGCTGAGAGATACAGAGTTTTCGCTGGCCGACGAATACCGGAGAGCTGTACCGTCTTGCCACCGGGCAGGTGCAAGACCGGCGAGGCGCGCAGCACTTCGATCATGCGGTCGATGAAATCGGCACTCGACGCCTGCATCACCGGGTCCGGCGTCTCACCCTCAAAATTGCTGGCGGTAGGTATCGTCGCCTCGAACACAAAAGGTCCACAGACACGCGTAATGCCGCTTTGCTCCTCGGGTCGGTCCACCAGCACTTCGTATTTAGGTGGCTCATTGTTGGCGATGCTGCCCAAGGTAATGTGCGGCACGATGCCCCCGACATGCTCGCCTTTCCTGTTCTTTTTTTCCTTGTAGACAAAACCGCCGGCCGGGCCGCGTGATGGTTCCTTGAGTTCGTAGTACTTGAAGGTGGCGGTCAGCAGCCGCTGCCGCGCAAGCGCCAACGGCACGCGCGATGTGTCGATGGTGATCCAGCGCCGGCCCCATTGCTCAGCCAAATAGGCCGTCGTACCCGAGCCGCAAGTAGGGTCGAGCACGAGGTCGCCAGGGTCGGTAGTCATTAACATACATCGTTGAACAATCTTTAGTCCGGTTTGAACGACGTAAAGTCTTTCTTCGGCGAATCCGCCAGTAGCTGTATCACTCCATGCGTCAGTAATCGGGCGAACAGGGAAATCGTCGAGATAACGCTTGTAGTACAGACCACTGCCACTGGCCTCTAACCTATGCGCTGCTTTAAGTGCATTCATTCCCTCCAGGTTGGTTTTCCACTGGCGAGTTGCTGTTGGCCGATAGGTGCGCCCTTGAAATTCGTAAGCAAACAAGCAAGTGGCTACGTTGTTATTTTGTCCAGTTAAGTTGTCAATTCGGTACCTGCGACCTTGATCATCGACCTTCGTATACATACCGAAATCTTCAGTATCAGAGTCTGTTTTTTCGAGATAGATTTGCCTGAACTTAACTCGATCGATATCTTTCGCAAACCAAAGAAGATAGTCCTGAGAGACCGCCAATAGCGTTGATCCCATACCAGACGTCTTTGCAACGGTTATTACCCGGCAAAAATTCTTTGCGCCAAACACTTCCTCCAATATTTCACGCACATGGTGCAGATTCTCATCCGAAATCTGTACAAAAACGCTGCCCGAGTCGGTGAGCAGTTCGCGCGCCAACAGCAGACGGTCGCGTAGGTAGGTCAGGTAGGAGTGCAGACCCAATTCCCACGTGTCGCGGTAGGCCTTGACCATCTCCGGTTCGCGCGTGAGTGCCTCGTCGTCGTTGTGGCTAACATCGCGCTTCCTCACAAAGGGCTGGAAGTTGCTGCCGAATTTCACGCCGTAGGGCGGGTCGATGTAGATCATCTGCACCTGGCCGCCCATGTTCTCGTAGTGCAGGAGCGAGTTCATCACCACCAGCGAGTCGCCCAGTACCATGCGATTTTGCCAGCCGTTGGGATGCTCGTAGGCCATGCGCAACTGTTCGGGCAGGCTGCGCTCGGGGTGGCCGAAGAAACCATCGAAGCTCATCTGCCCGCTGGCCTCGAAGCTTTTCACGGAATCGAGGATGGCCTGGGTCGAGAGCCGCTCATGGATGAACAGCGGCAGCGTCGGCACGTCGAAAGATAGGTGTTCGGCCTTGCCCGCCCAGTTAAGGAAGGGGCGGGAAAGCGCTTTGAGCTTGGACATCGATTCCCTGGCCTTGCGCATGGCTTCGGCATCGCCCGGCTGCTTGGCCAGCGACACCAGGGCGGCCTCGATGTCAGCCAGCAACGCTTCGCCTTGCTCGCGCGCAGGGTTTTGCCCGTCCCACTGCATTTCGGGCGCGAGGGAGGAGTCGTAACGATAAGTCGCCGTGGGTTTCTTTTTCTTGAAGCGTGTCTGCGCGCCTGCTTCGGGGCGCACGATGGCTTTTGCACCCGGATGCTGATATGAGGCAGTGGCGGTAGCCAGAGTCGATCCTTTGGTTTTCTTGCGTGGCGGCATGGTTTATCTGACCTTGGTTTTATTGGCTTTCGGAAGGTTGCCCGGGGCGTCGTCTTCGGCTGCACCGCCCACACGCACCCATTCGTCGACTTCGGAGAGTTTGAACTTCCATAACCGTCCGATCTGGTGAGCAGGCAGTCCCTTCTTCTCCCGCCAGCGGTAGACAGTGTCTTTTACGACGCCCAGGTGCTGGGCGACTCGCTCGGCGGTAACCCAAGGCTCGTCTGTCATGGCATCTCGCTCGATTTTTAAGGTTCAGAATCGATTTAAATCGTCAAAAGTCTAACAGGCAGCCGTCGCGGAAACCAGTGCTCAATGCTGCCTGACGCTTGATTAATTAACGGCATCAAAAGCGCATTAAATGGCACAGATGACTTATATATGTCGCATAGGCATTCAGCCCGCCTATACAAAGCCATCAAATCAGCCCCGCTGGCTTTGCCGTCCTTCACTCATAATCAAAATCCTCCCGATAGTCATCGGGATTGATCCCCTCCGCCCGCAGCGGCTCGACCAAACGATAACGCGTGACCTTGGCGGATGAGGTGATGTAGCCCTTGATGACGAGTTCGCGGGTGACCGGGCTTTTTGCTTCCCTGGCCAGTTGTTCGATGACGCGGGTGGTCTTGCGCCGCGCCAGCATGCGGAACAAGGCGGGCACGTGGGACAGCAGGCGCTGCAGCAGGGCTTCGGCATCGGGCGTCCATTCGCCCTGCTTGGGCAGGTCGGGCACGAAGCCCCATTCGTCTTCGGAGAGCGCGCGCCACAGCACGATGGCGTGGCCGTCGGCGTCGCTGACGCAGGCGATTTCTTCCAGTTCCGGGGTGCGCATGGGCTCGTAGCGCGAAACGGCGCCGCCGGCCAGCAGGGCCTGGTAGGCCTCGTTCACCTTGAGCACGGAGAGGCGGACGGAAATCTTCGACTCGACGGCAGCCACCTGTATGAGGCGGATCGCCACGTTGCCGGAATCGATGTCGAGGTAGCCCTCGCCGCGGCGCGCTTCGGCAAAGCCCATGACATCGCGCCACAACCTGGCTGCACGCTCCACATCCGTTACCGGCACGACAAGATGGCTGACACCGAAAAACATGTGATTCCCCGCAAGATTGATTGAGCGGGAATGGTATCAGAGCGCGCGCGGGATGCTTTTCTCCCCGGCCTTGCCCACCCTGCCGGGGCAGGCCTGCATGATGGCCTCGGCCTGCGCCAGCAGGCCGCCCAACAATTTGCGAGTACGCGGCGAGCCGGCGGTGTCCTCGCCCATCCAGCTGACGAAGGCGGCGAGGTAGATGGCGGTCGTCGCCGTTTCCAGCACGGCGCGCATCACGCCGGCGTCTTGCAGCCCGGCGCCTTCGCGCAGCCATTGCACGGTGCGGCTGATGCGCATGAGCGCGGGGATCTGGATGTGCAGGTGGCCGGGTTCCAGCTTGGACAGGGTCATCTGCCGGCTGACCCGGCGATGGGCTTCCTGCGCATCCAGCCAGGCCATGATGAGGCGGAACAATCTTTCGCGCGGGGTGAGTTCTGCCAGTTCGCCGCTGTCGGACAATTGCAGCACGGCGTCGTCGGCGCGCTCGAACCAGGCGTCGATGAGTTCGTCCTTTTCGCGGAAACAGCGGCGCACTTCATCGAGGCCGACGCCCAGGGCCTCGGCCACCTGATGCAGGCGCACGGACTCCCACGAACTTTGCTCGGCGAGTTCGACCGCCGTGTCGACTATGCGGCGCGCGAGTTCGCTGGTTTGGGTGGCGGGCATGATGAATCCCCCGGTCTGGGTATACGGTTCATCATAGTGCAGGGGCGGTAGGGGTTTGCTGGGCCTGGCTTGACTGGATCGCCACGGCCTGCGGCCTCGCGATGACGATGCGGGGTTGTTGCGAGGAGGTAGAGCCGATGCGGCAATCCAGTCGAATCATGGTTTGGCTTGGCTTAGTCCACTACCCCGCGCTATTTGCTGGGGCGTTTGAGTTCTGCGCCCTTCCAGCGTCTTTCTATGGCGCCGGAGGCGGCCGCTTTCAGCAGCTTCTTGAAGGTCGGGCATTCCGCATGGCTGGGGGCGGGGCAGGCCGCTGCGTGTCGCAGCCCGTGGCTCATCGCTTTCAGTCGCTTGATCAGCGCGTCGATTTCATCGGCCTTGTTTTGCAGCAGTTGCCGGTCGATGTTGGGCTCGCCGCCGGGCGTGAACATGGCGCGGATTTCATCCAGGGATAGCCCGGCGGCCTGCCCCAGCGAAATCAAGGCCAGCTGATCCAGCACGCCGTCTGCGAACCTGCGCCGGATGCCCTGCCGGCCGGTTGAAGCGATCAGGCCTTTTTTCTCGTAGTAGCGCAGCGTCGAGGCCGGCACTCCGGTGCGTTTGGCGACTTCGGCGATATCCATCCCATGACCCCTTTACTTGAAGTTGACTTCAACTTTTATAGTGGACCCAAGCTGTTCAACCGTCAACTTCAAGGAGGTCGTATGACACAGTTACTGCAAGACATCGCCCAAGTCGCACTCATCGGCATCGGGGCCACCGCCGTCATGGACGCGTGGCTGATGTTCCTCAAGCGCATGGGCGTGCAAACGCTCAACTTCGCATTCATCGGGCGCTGGGTGGGGCACGTGTTCCGCGGCCGCTTCGCGCACGCCGCCATCGGCAAGGCGCCGCCGATTCCCGGCGAACTCGCGCTGGGCTGGCTGACCCACTATGCCGTCGGCATCGCCTTCGCGGGCCTGCTCGTGGCCATCACCGGCATCGGCTGGACGCGCAGCCCGTCCCTGTTGCCGGCGGTGCTGCTGGGCATGGGCACGGTGGTGGCGCCGCTTTTCGTGATGCAGCCGGCCATGGGCTCGGGCTTCGCCGCCTCGAAGACGCCGACGCCTTTAAAGAACTGCCTGCGCAGCGTGGTCAACCACAGCGTGTTTGGCCTGGGTCTCTATCTGACCGCCTTCCTCGCCGCATGGATGGCGCGCTGAGGCCGGCGTCTTGCCGAAAGCAACCCCACATCAGGAGAAAACAAATGAAAAAACTTGCCGTCATCTATCACAGTGGCCATGGGCACACGCAACACATCGCCGGCCATGTCCTCGAAGGCGCCCGCAGCGTGCCGGACACCGAGGCGCACCTGCTGAAAGCGGAAGACCTTGCCAGGACACCCGATGAGTTGCTGAAGTATGAAGGTTACATCCTCGGCTCGCCGACTTACCTCGGCAGCGTCTCGGGCACTTTCAAGACTTTCATGGACGCCACCGGGCGGCTGTGGCGCAGCCAGCAGCTCAAGGGCAGGCTGGCCGCGGGATTCACGGTGTCGTCGCTGCCGTCCGGCGACAAGCAGTCGACGCTGATGTCGATGTTCGTCTTCTGCATGCAGCACGGCATGCTCTGGGTGGGCAACCCCATCCTGCCCGAGCAGCACCTCGGCGTTCCCTACGACGAAGCGGCCAACCGGCTCGGCTCCTGGTCTGGCCTGATGGCCCAGGCCGGCCACTCGGCGGCGGCCGATTCGTTTCCGATTGGCGACATCAAGACGGCGAGGATGTTCGGAAAGAACTTCTCCGAGTCGCTGCATCGTGTCGGCAGCATGGTCTGACCCACAAGCGAACAGGAGAGCGCACATGATCCCCAAGAAATACGGACCGCAGCTGTTCAACCTGATCCTGTCCGGACTCATGTCCTTGCTGGTCTCAGGAATTTCCACGTTTCACGCCATCGGCCTGGCATCGAACCTCGCAAGCATCTGGCTCACGGCATGGCTCGCTGCCTGGCTATTTGCGTATCCGGCCGTACTGATGGTTGCCCCGATTACGCGGAAGGCAGTTCAATTGCTCACGGCCGAGGACTGAGCCGGTCTTTATCCGGTCCAATTCGCTCTCCGCGTGAGCCCTGCGTTGGGCCTTGCCGGGCGGGATTTGCCTTCCCCGCCGCACCGCGCCAGCAAGGGTTCAGTGCGTCTGCCCTGCCTGTGGCGGCGAGCCGTCCCAGACGTGCGGCCGCTTCATGCCGGCGAGCTTGCAGGCCTGCCAGACGTAGCCGTAGATGAAGGTGTTGAACAGCTCGTTGTGCGCGTCATTGCCCAGGCGGCGGGAAATGTGCTTGATCAGGAAGCGCGCGTCCGGCGCGTCGTGATGCGCTTCGTAGTAGCTGCGCATGAGATGGATGACTTCCCAGTGCGCCTCGGTGAGGCGGATGTTTTCGCGCCGCGCGATGTACTCGGCGAAGTTTTCGTTCCACTCGTCCGGCTCGACCAGGTATCCGGCCTCGTCCAGTTTCGGCAGATTGAATGCAGCATCCATGGTTCGACTCCTTCTCGGGCGAAGAACTTGCGGAATCCGGCCTGGCGCGCCGGGGCAACCGGGCCGTCAGGCCAGGGCCGGCACGATACCCAGCGTGACCAGCACCACCCAGGCGATGAGGCCGAGCGCCGTCACGGTGTAGGCGATGTCGAAGGCGACCAGGCCTTCCTCGACCTTGAGGATGCTCTTCACCCCACGGAATATCAGCACGACCGACCCCGCCACGCCCAGCAGCACCATGGCGACGATCAGCGCGAACTGGTTGGCAAACAGCACCAGCGCCGACAGCCACAGCGGTACCGGCGCGACGGCGGCCAGCAGAAAGGCGTCATACTGGCTGCTGTCGATGCCCTTGCTGCCGGCCACCGACTTGATCGCCCAGGCCATCAGCGGCACCGTGGCCAGTTCCGCCAGCAGGAAGAGCAGCGCCGCGATGCTCCATGCCTGGCTGGAAACGTGCGGGAACATCACTGCCCCCACATGACGCCCGGCATATTCCAGCATCAGCGGCGGGATCAGCGAAAACGGCAGCACCAGCAGGAGATACAGCCTGAGAACCGAGGGCTGGGATTGCGCCAGCCCTTGCCATCCCTCCCGCGAAGAGAGAAACAGCTTGTGAAACTGAAGGATATTCATGGTGAACCTCCTTGTTCGCAGAAGCACTGCCACGGCCCGTGGCAAAGGCAGCCTGGGCGGCAGATCGTGCGCCGGCCGCGTGGCCATGACTTTTTATATCACACTGTGATATAAAAGCAAGAAAAACCTGAAAGCGACCCCCAGCCATGGCCAAACGCCCGCCCAGCAAGGAAGACCTCGAGACACTGTCCAATTTTCGTTACCAGCTCCGCCGCTTCCTGCGCTTCAGCGAGGAAGTGACGCGCCGGCATGGCGTCACCCACCTGCAATACCAGCTGCTGCTGCATGTCTGCGGACTGCCCGGGCGCGACTGGGCCACGGTGAGCGAGCTGGCTGAGCGCCTGCAGTCGCAGCACCACGGCACGGTATCGCTGGTCTCGCGCTGCGAGAAGCTGGGGCTGGTCGAACGCAGGACCGGTCGCAATGACCGCCGCGAGGTGGAGGTGCACCTGACCGGGAAGGGGCGCAGCCTGCTCGACGAACTGGTCGCCGAGCACCGCGACGAACTGCTGCGCATGCAGGGCCTGTTCCATGTGCCGGGCGCAGGCGAACTCGCAACGGCAACGCCGCGCAAGAAGCGCTGAACGCCGGCAGACGGCCGGGGCGAGGCTGCGTCAGTGGCCGTGCGCAGCCGGGGTGGGCGTCACGAAGCCGGGAAACCGCGTTTTCGCATAGGTGGAATGGCAGGCGGCGCAGCTCTCGACCATGCGCGAAAAGTGGAAGGCGGCCAGTTCATGGTCGCGCGCCTCGGCCGCGAGCGCGAGCTTTTGCGCGCGTGCGTGGAAGTCGGCGTCCAGCTGCTTGAAGCCGGCGGGCAGCGCATGTTCGAGTTCCAGCCTTTGCGCAGGCGTCAGTTTCCTGTCGAGAATGTAGCTGGCGCGGATCTTCGCGCTGGTGTCGTGCAGGGTTTTCCAGTCGGCCGCGGCCAGGGCGAAGGCGAGGGCCTGCGTGCCGCGCGCGACTTCGCGCATTTCTTCCTGCAGCAGGCTTCGCACTTGCGGCGACAGGCGCAAGTCGGCGCTTTGCCCTGCCGCATGTGATGTCGACATCAGGGCCAGCGCAAGACTGGCGAGTGTCATGGCTAAGGATTTACGCATGGCTTGCTCCTTTGACGAACCAGAAGTTTTGACTATGCCTTTTGCCTGGATTGCCACGCTGCGCCCGCAGTGAGCTTATCGCGAGGCCCGCTTGACCAGCGGTTTCTGTTCTGCCGGCAGCAGGTCGGCCAGGGTGTGGCGGTCGAGCGTGGCGAGGAAGGCGCGGCCGGCCTCGGCCAGCACCGGCTTCAAGGCGCAGGACGGCATCAGCCGGCAGGGGGTTTCGCTGGGGCGGAAGCATTCGGCCAGTTCGAAGCCGCTTTCCATGTCGCGCACGACGTCGCCGATGCGGATCCTCTCGGGCGTGCGCGCGAGACGAAAGCCGCCGCCCTTGCCGCGCACGGTCTCGATGTAGCCGCGAAGGCCGAGCTGGTGCACCACGCGCGTGAGGTGATGGCGCGAAATGTCGTATTCCTCGGCGATGACCGCGACCGTGGCCAGCGACTCGGGATGCGAGCCCAGGTAGATCAGCACTCTCAGCGAATAGTCGGTGAAGCGGGTCAGCTGCATGTCTAATATGTAAATTAGAAAAATATTATCTTGCCAAGGCTTATTTTACTGTGATTATAATATGTTTCCTATTTACATGTTTAAAGGAGAAGCCATGAATTCGCACCCCCACCTGCACCTGCGCCAGGACATGATCTACCCCTTCGACGCGCGCGGCATCGCCAAGCGTTTCCGCCACGCAGCCATTTTCGGCGCGCTGGATGCGTTGAACTCCGGCGAACGCATGCGCTTCGTCAACGACCACGACCCCCTGCCGCTGCTGGACCAGCTGCGCAACCGCTATGGCGATGCCGTGGCGATCGAATACCTGCAGCGCGACCCGGGCGCGATCGTGATCGATTTCATCCGCAACTGATACTTGAAGCCTGACCCCTGGATCGCCACGGCCCTGCGGGCCTCGCGATGACGGCTTCCAGCGCCGTCATTGCGAGCGAAGCGCGGCAATCCAGCCCTGATTAAAGTGGCACAATGCAATGCACGGGTTTTGCCTGGCCGTTCTTGACCGGGTCGCCACGGCCCGCCAAAAATCAAGGTGGGCCTCGCGATGACGGCGGGGTGTCATTGCGAGGAGGCGAAGCCGACGCGGCAATCCAGTCCAATGACTAGCCACTTCATACCTGATCGATAAACGCATGCTGCCGGCACTGGTGTTCCTCTCCCTGGCGATTTTCGCCGCAGCGCTGTTGTGGTCGCCGCATGCGGGTCGCGCAGCCTACCTGCACCTGATGCTGGCCGCGGGCGCCATGCCGCTGATCTTCGGCGCCATGAGCCACTTCATTCCGGTGCTGACGCGCACCCGCGAAGCGGAGCGCGTGATCGGCATCATTCCCCTAGTCGCCCTGGCCGGCGGCGCGCTGGCGGTGGCCGCCTTCAGCGTGGGCGGCTTCGGCTGGGGCTGGCAGGCCGGCGCGGTGCTGGCCATGGCCTCGGCGCTTGCGCTGTTCCTCTGGAGCCGCAAGCGGCGCGCGGCCATGCTGGGCAGCCCGCACCCCTGCCTCGGCTGGTACGAGGCCGCGCTCGTCTGCCTGTTCGCGGCACTGCTGGCCATTCTCGCCGGCAGCCTGTGGCCGCAGCATTTTCTGGAGCTGCGCCGCTTCCACCTGCATCTGAATACGCTCGGCTTCATCGGCCTTACCGCAGTGGGCACCCTGGCAGTGCTGATGCCGACCGTGATCGGTCGCCCGGACGCGGGCGCGTCAGCGCGCCTGCGCCGCGACCTGGTCTGGGCCCTGGCCGGCACGCTGCTCATCGCCGCAGCGGCCGCCTGGTTCGCGCCGCTCGCCTGGCTCGGCCTCATCGCCTGGGCCGTGCCGCTCGCGCGCATGGGTTCGGCCTGGCTGCGGCTTTACCGTGCGGAGATTTTTTCCCTGCATGGCGCAGCGCCCCTGCTCGCCATCGCGAGCGCGGGGTTTGTCCTGTGCCTGCTGGCCGGCGCCACGGTGAGCCTCGGCCTGCCGGTCGACGCGACCGCGCTGTTCATCGCGGGATTCCTGCTGCCGCTGGTGTCGGGCGCGGCCAGCCAGCTCTTGCCGGTATGGCTCAGGCCCGGCGTGCAGCAAGCCTGGCACGGCCACATGCGCAAGCGGCTCGGCCGCCACAACGGCGTGCGCGCGCTGCTGTTTTTCGTCGGCGGCATCGCCGCGGGCCTGAAACAGGAATGGGGCCTGCTGCTGGGCGCGGCGACCCTGGTGTGGTTCCTGCTGCAGGCCGCCCTGTCCCCCATCCTTGTAAAGCGAGTTGAACCATGAGCTACCCGGATTTTTTCGACCAGGTCAGAACCATCACCCTGCGCGATCCGCTCGCCGATGTCCTCGGCGCGGCGAGCGACGGCGTGATGACCTACGCCTATCTCGATGCAGTGAAGCTCGCCGGGCACTCCTGCCCCACGGTGGCGGGCGCGTATCTCATGACCCTGAAGGCGCTGGCGAAACTGTACCCGGACAGCCTGCCCGAGCGCGGCAGCCTGCGCGTCGAATTCGGCGCAGCGCAAGCCGACGGCGTGACCGGCGTCATCGCCAATGTCGCGAGCCTCATCACCGGCGCCGCCGGCGAAGGCGGCTTCAAGGGGCTGGGTGGAAAATTCAGCCGCCGCAGCCTATTGCAGTTCGGTATCGGTGGCGGCATCGAAACAAGATACACGCGCATGGATACCGGCGTTGCCGTGAACGTCTCCTACCACCCCGAGAACGTACCCCCGCCGCCGGAGCTGCCGGCGCTGATGCAAAAGCTGCTCGCCGGCGAGGCCAGCGCAGAAGAACGCGTGGAATTCGGCACGCTGTGGCAGATGCGGGTGAAGCGCATCCTCATCGACCACTTCGACGATGCCGAACTGGTGACGCTCGCGACTGTTTGACTCATCGAGCCAAAAGGGCCGGGTTGCTCTGCGCCCCCGGCCCCTTCATCTATTTATTCAATAGATCGCCCAGATCGGCATTGGGCAAGTAGCGCCGGTAGATTTTTTCGAAAGTGCCGTCCTGCTTCAAGCCGTCCAGGGCGGTTTGCCATGCCTGCACCACCTCAGCCGGCGTATCTCTCGACATGGCAATGTAGAAATCGGTCTGGGCCACGGTGAATACGGGCTCCAGGTCATCCATGCCGTATCCGGCTTCTTTTGCCAACGCCGGGATCGTGATGTCGGTGAAAATCGAAAGCTGCGCCTCGCCATTCATGAGCTGCCTGACGTTTGCCCGCGGATCCGGCGAACTGAGCAGGTTCTGAAATCCTTCACGCTTCAGGTGCTGCTCGGTAAACCAGTTGGTCGTCGTGGCGATGGCGGCGATCGCCTTGGCATCTTCCAGGCGGTTTATCCTGATCCCGGAGCCTTTTCTTGCGTAAAGCATTGCGCTGTTCTTGCCGACAGGCCCCACCCACTGGAAGAAGTGCTCCCGCTCGGGCGTGCGCTCAGCGCTGAAAAGTACCACCTTGGGATGGACGAGCGCCATGTCGTAGGCATTTTTCCAGGAGGTCAGCCGGATGTTGTCCGGGATTTTCTGTCGGGCGGCGATTTCCCTCACTATGTCCGTGACGAACCCGGACGGCTTGCCATCCTGCATGAAGGTGACGGGCGGGTATTCTTCGGTCATCAACTGGAACACGCCGGGCGGCGTTTCAGCCGGGAGCCAGCTTGCGTATATCTTTGCAAAGCTGCCGTCCTGTTTCATTGCATCCAGTGCCCCCTGCCAGCGGGCGATCCGCTCCGGCGAGGTGCTCTTCGAGAAAGCGATGTAGAACAGGTCGGTCGAAAGGGTAAAGACCCTTTCCACGTCATCCATGGAGCCGCCCATTTTCTTCAGCGCAGCCGGCATGCTCAGGTTGTTGGCGGCCAGCAATGACACCTTCCCATCCAACAGCGCGCGCACGGCGGTTTCCTGGTTCGAATAGCTTTGTGTATTGGCAAAGCCCTCCTGTGCGAGGATTTGCTCCGAGTAATATTTCGCCACGGTCGCAATCGTGCCGGACTTCCTGGCGTCGTTCAGGTTGGCGACCCTGATCGCCGATCCCTTCCGCGCGTAGAGATTGGTATCCATGATCGCCAAGGGGCCCACCCACTTGAACAGGGGCTTGCGTTCTGCCGTCATGACCGTGGAAAAGAGCGCGACATCGGGCTGTTCCAGCAGCGCCTGGTAGCCTTCCGGCCAGGGGACCAGCCGGATGGCTGAAGCACTCCCGGTCCGTTTGCCCAGCTCCCTCACCACCTCGGTTGCCAGGCCGGTGATTTCACCGTCCTTGATGAAGTTCAGCGGAGGGCTTTCTTCCGTCAGAATCTTCAAGCCGGCAGTTTCCGCGGCCGTTGCCTGCGTGCCGGCTGCGATTCCAAACAGAACCGAAAAAATTACGCTGCTTAAAAAACCGGGTTTTCTCATGATATTCAGTGGGTTTACAGATTCAGTGGGTTCAAACCACCCCGATGTCCTCGTTCCAGAGTCCTGGTTTATTGGCGATGAAGCTGCGCATCAGTTCGATGCAGGCAGCCTCCTGCAGGATCTCCACTTGCACCCCGCGCGATCGCAGCAAGCTTTCTTCACCCGTGAAGGTCTGGTTCTCTCCGATCACGACCTTTGGGATGCCGTACAAGAGGATGGCGCCGCTGCACATCGCGCATGGCGACAAGGTGGTGTAGAGCACTGCCTGGCGGTAGACACTGGCGGGTTGGCGGCCAGCGTTCTCGAGGGCATCCATCTCGGCATGCAGGATGGCGCTGCCCTGTTGCACGCGGCGATTATGCCCCCGGCCGATGATATGGCCCTGGTGCACGATCACCGATCCAATCGGAATGCCGCCCTCGGCCAGGCCGATCCTGGCCTCTTCGATCGCGGCTTGCATGAACGGGTCCATGGCTTGTGACATGGAGTGTTCTCAGTCCGGCCAATCAGACTGCGGCGAGCTTGTCGAACTCGTCGTTGCTGGCTGCGGCGCAGCGCGCCTGGCGCTGACCGCATTTCTGGCCGCATGCGGCAACGTGCCGAAAATCAAATAGATCGCCATGACAACAGTTTCTTGTTCAGGGTGTGTAGTAATTTAAATATAGATGCCTTGGGCATTTTTTCCGGCTGGCCTCAAAGCTTAAGCGGACCAGCATTGTCCGTGGCCGATGCTGCATCAGCGTAAGCTGGCTTATCCCCCATCCTTCCAACGGGCAGATGCTTGCATGGTCTTTGGCGTTGCCGCTTTTTGTCCGCCATTCGAGCTTGGCCCGCTCTGCTGCATGCCAGACTGATCGATCAATCCAGCGCCCTGCCCTCCCCCGCCTCTTCAAACGTGCGCCCGTCGCGGATGTGGTAGATGCGCCGGAAGGTGGGGATGATCTTCTCGTCGTGGGTGACCACGATGATGGCGGTCTGATACTGCCGCGCCATCTGGTTGAGGATGCGCACCACCGCCAGCGCGCGCTGGCTGTCGAGCGGCGCGGTCGGCTCGTCGGCAAGGATCACCGGCGGCTGGTTGGCGAGCGCGCGGGCGATGGCGACGCGCTGCTGCTCGCCGCCGGACAGTTCGGAAGGCTGCGCGCGGGCGCGGTGGCCGACGTCCAGGGCTTCGAGCAGTTCCTGCGCGCGCATTCTCGCCGCGCCGTTGGCGTGCCCGGCCAGCATGGGCAGCAGGGCGACGTTGTCGGTGACGTCGAGGAAGGGAATCAGATACGGCGCCTGAAAGATGAAGCCGATGCGGTCGCGCCTGAGCTCGCGCAGGTCCTTGATCTTCCAGCCGTGGTCGTAGATGGTGTCGTCGCCCAGGGTCATGCGCCCGCCGCTCGGCTCGATCACCGCGCCCAGGCATTTCAGCAACGTGCTCTTGCCCGAACCGGAGGGGCCGATGAGGCCGACCACCTCGCCCGGCGCCACGGTCATGTTCACGTCCTTCAGCGCATCGACCGCAGTATCGCCGCTGCCGTAGCGCTTGCTCAGGCCTTCGATGCGGATGCCGAATGTTCCCTTCATGTCAGCCTCCGATCGCTTCCGCGGGATCGACCTTGAGCGCGGCGCGGATCGCCAGCGTGCTGGCGATGGCGCAGATAATCATGACTGCGATGAAGCCGCGCGCGGCGTCTCCCGGTTCCAGCAGCACGTACTTGGGGAACACCGGCGCCCACAGGGTGGCGACGGTCTTGCCGACGACGAAGCCGATGAACCCCAGGCCCAGCGCCTGCTGCAGGATCATGCCGGCGATGGTGCGGTTCTTGGTGCCGATGAGCTTGAGCACGGCGATCTCGCGGATCTTGGACAATGTCATGGTGTAGATGATGAAGGCGACGATGGCGGCGCTGACCACGGCAAGGATGACCAGGAACATGGCGATCTGTTTCGCCGAAGTGGCGATGAGCTTGGCGACGAGGATTTCCTCCATCTGCGCCACGGTGTAGGCCTCGAGGCGCTTCCACCTGCGGATTTCCTGCGCCACCGCTTCGGGCGATGCGTCGGCCTTGACCTGCACCAGCACCGCGTTGACGTAACGGTTGCTGGTCTGCGAGGCCTCCACCGCCTCGGTCAGGCCCGGCACGCCGGGGCGGTTGAAGGCGGGGTTGGCATTAGTGCGCGCGCGCTCGTTGAGGATGGCGTCGTTGTCCTTCAGGAACTGCGCTTCCTGCGCATCCTTGAGCGGGATGAACACCATGGGGTCGCCGCCGGAAGAGACCATGCGCCGGGTAAGGCCCACCACGGTGTATTCGTCGCGGCGGATGCGGATGTTGTCCCCAAGCTTGAAGCCGGTCTTGACGTCGGCGATGGCTTCGTAATGCCCGCGCGTGATGCGGCGGCCGTCCACCAGATAGCCCGGCTCGCCCGGCTGCCCCGGCTCGAAGCCGACGACCATGGCACGCACGTCCTCGGCGGCCACGTCGCCTCGCTTGCCGGCCGCGTCGCCCTTGCGTACCTGCATGGTGAAGTAGGTGGCGTTGGCCGCGCGCGCGACGCCGGGCATGCCCAGCAGGGCGCGATAGACATCATCATGCAGGCTGGAAGATTCGGCGTAGGGCCCGAGGGTGTCCTGCTGCACCACCCACAGGTCGGCGCCGCTGTTGGCGAGCAGGGCCCTGCCGTCGTCGACCATGCCGCGATAGATGCCGGCCATGGACAGGGTGACGCCGATGAGCAGGCCGAGGCCGAGGCCGGTAAGCACGAACTTGCCCCAGGCATGCAGGATGTCTCGGCCGGCGAGGCTGATCATTTGCCGAGACTTTCAACAATCCTGATGTTGCTGCCCGCAGCGAGTTGCTTCTCGCTGTAGACCACCACCTTGTCACCGGCCTTGAGCCCGTCGAGCACCTGCACCCGCCCGTCGAGGCCGGCCTCGCCTAGGCGCACCGGCACGAACTGCGGTGTGCCGCCTTCGAGCTTCCAGACGCCGGCCGCGCCGCCCTCGCGGCGGATGCTGGCATTGGGCAGCACCAGCGCGGATTCGCTCTTGCCGCGTTTCAAGGTCACTTCAGCCAGTTCGCCGATGGTCTGCCCCGGCGGCAACGCATCAAACGCAACCTGCGCGATGCGCTCCTCGGTCACGCTGTCACTCAAGGGCTCGACGCGCGCCACCCTGCCGGCCAGCGGCTGCGCGGGATTGGAACGCAGCACGATTTTCGCCGGCAGGCCCTCGGCGAGGCCGGCCGAGCGCCCCTGGTCGAAGCGCGTCTTCACCCACAGGCTGGCGGGGTCCGCCAGCTTCAGCACCGCCTGGCCTGCGACCACGGTGGTGCCTGGCTCGGCATCGCGCGAGATGACGATGCCGTCGGCCGGCGCCACAAGGCGCAAATTCTGCTGTTGCCGGGCGATGCCTTCGCGCTCCGACCTCAGCCGCACCATGTCCTGGCGCGCAGCGGCCAGGTTGGCTTGCGCCGCCTGCAAGGCCGCCGACGCCGACGCCTGTTCCTGCACCCTGGCCTCGACCACGCTGGCGCTGATGAAGTTTTTCTCGCCCAGCTCGACGTAGCGTCTGGCGTTGGCGGCGGCGAGCGCATGGCGCGCCTGCGCATCGTGCAGCTGCGCTTCCGCCGAGGCCATGCCGCTGGCGGCACGCTGCACCGAAGCCTGCAGCGCGGCGGACCTTTGCTGCAAGTCCACGGGGTCCATTTCCGCGAGCAGCTGCCCGGCCTTGACGCTGTCGCCGACGTCGGCGCGCACGCTCAGCACGCGGCCTGCCGCGGTCGGGCCGATGAGATAGCTGCGCCGCGCTTCCACCGTGCCGATGCCGAACAGCTCGGGCTCGACCTCGCCTTGCGCGACTTCGGCGACGGTCACGCGCACCGGCGCCAGCGGGCCGGAGCGCGCCACCACCATGGCGAAGGCGGCCGCCACGACCAGGCCGAGCACGGCCAGCGCCGCTCTTTTGGAGAGCAAGGATGTCAGTTTCATGATTTCGCCTCGATTGCCTGCAGGTAGAGCTCGAGCACGCGCTTGGCTTCCTCCTGCATTTTTGTCGAACTCCCATTCAGCATGGACTGGATGGCCAGGCCCTGGATCGCGCCGATGAACAGCATGGCCGCCGCAGACTTGTCCAGGCCTTGCACGACCTGGCCCTGCTTTTCCGCCTCGGCCAGGCGTTCGATCAGGAGCTTGCGATAGCGCGCCAGCATGTTGCGCACGCCTGCCTTCAAGGGCGTGTCCTCTGACCGGCGCAGGTGCTGGAAGACCAGGCGCGGCACGCCGGGATGGGCCGCAATGAACTTCACATGCGCCATGAACATCGCACCCAGCCCTTCGAGCGGCGTGTCGGCGCGCTGGGCGGCGGCCTCCAGCCGGGCGAACAGGCGCGACTGCACCCAGTCCAGCACCGCCAGCCAGATCGCCCCCTTGCTGGGGAAGTGCTTGAAAACCGCGCCCTGCGAAAGATTCAGCCTGTCGGCGATGTCGGCCGTGGTGATGTCGGCGGGATTGCCCTGCGCGGCAAGATCCAGCACGGCCTCGATGATTTCCGTCTGGCGCGTTTCGCTCGGCTGGCGCGTACGTGGACCGGTGGTTGCCATAAGCTATAAGTAAGTGTTCAATTACTTACCAATCTAGCAGGTCGGCGGGAAATTGGAAAGCCTGCAAGCACGGCCCCCTAAGCGGGGGATTTCCGGCAAAAACAGCCTGAGCTTGCCTGCGCTTGGGCGGCGGGCGGATACAATACAGGGATCAACATGGCCCCCGCGCTGCGGAGTCCGGCGGGCCGACAACCATAGAGAAGGACCACAATGAAACGCGTGGATGATTTTCGCCTGCGCTTCCCCGGCAAGGGCAGCAAGCAGGAATTCGTGCCGATCATGATCGGCGGCATGGGGGTGGACATTTCCACCGCCGAACTGGCGCTCGAAGCCGCGCGCCTCGGGGGCATCGGCCATATTTCCGACGCCATGGTGCAGACCGTGTCCGACCGGCGCTTCAAGACCCGCCACGTCAAGGAAAAGCTGCAGCAGTACAAATACAACGTCACCAACACCGAAAAGGCCGAGGTGCAGTTCGACCTGGGCAGGCTGGCGGAAGCCACCCTCATGCACATTGGCAAGACCATGGAAGCCAAGCGCGGCGACGGCCTGATCTTCGTCAACTGCATGGAAAAGCTGACCATGAACGGCGCACGCGAGACCCTGCGCGTGCGGCTCAACTCCGCACTGGACGCCGGCATCGACGGCATCACCCTGTCCGCTGGTTTGCACCTGGGCTCGTTCGCGCTGATGCAGGACCACCCGCGCTTCCGCGATGCCAAGCTCGGCATCATCGTGTCATCGGCGCGCGCGCTGCAGCTGTTCCTGCGCAAGAATTCGCGCCTCGACCGCCTGCCCGACTACGTCGTGGTCGAGGGCCCGCTCGCGGGCGGCCACCTGGGCTTCGGCCTCGACGACTGGATGAAATACGACCTCGCCACCCTCGTCGGCGAGGTGCTGGCCTACCTGAAGTCCGAACACCTGGACATTCCCGTCATCGCCGCCGGCGGCATTTTCACCGGCAGCGACGCCGTGCGCTTCATGGAACTGGGCGCGGGCGGCGTGCAGGTGGCCACGCGCTTCACCGTCACCCGCGAGTGCGGCCTGCCGGACAAGGTCAAGCAGGAATACTTCAAGGCGCGCGAGGAAGACATCGAGGTCAACGGCATTTCGCCCACCGGCTACCCCATGCGCATGCTGAAGGGCAGCCCCGGCATCGGCGACGGCATCCGCCCCAACTGCGAGGCCTACGGCTACTTGCTGGACGACAAGGGGCGCTGCGCCTACATCGACGCCTACAACCGCGAAATCGCGCTGCACCCGGAGGCGAAGAAGATTGCCGTCATGGACAAGACCTGTCTGTGCACGCAGATGCGCAACTTCGACGTGTGGACCTGCGGCCAGACCACCTACAGGCTCAAGGACACCACGCGCAAGGCGGCCGATGGCAGCTACGAGCTGCTCTCCGCGGAGCACGTGTTCCGCGACTATCAGTACAGCACCGACAACAAGATCCTGCTGCCGGCCTAGCCCGCCATCAGGCGGCGGGCGGCGTAGGCCAGCGGCTGCGGCAGGCGCCGCAGCACCGCATCGGGATCGAGCGCATCGAGCAGGTTCTTCACCACCAGGCCGAGTTCGGTATCGCCCTCGCTCACCAGGCGGCGGCTGAAGAACAGGGTGTCGGGGTCCTCGCGGCGCGACATCAGCAGCGCGAAGTCGCGCGCGCTGGCGCTGATGCTGAGCTCGGGCGCGCCGCTGTCCGGTGAAAAGCCTCGCGGCGTGACCTTGAAGCGAAACACCAGCCCCAGATCCTTCACGCGGATGGCGTAGCGCCGCCCGACCAGCGGCTGCCAGTCGAGCTGCAGCAGCGCCGGCCACAGCACGCGGTTGGCCAGCAGGCAGAAGGCCAGGCTGGGCGGCTGCGCCGGCAGACGGGCGACCAGCCTGCTGACGGGAACGGGCACGGCAAGGTTCAGCATCATGGCTCCTTCGATCTATGCATCAGCGCACCGCATCGGCCCAGTTGTTGGGCGTCTCGTACAGGCGCACGCGCTCCAGGCGCAGCTGGTTGCCGTAGGTGTCGAGATAGGCGGCGTCGAGCAGGCGAAAGGCTTCGGCGGCCAGGTTCTCCGCCGTGGGCACCACCGGCAGCACCACGGTCTTGTGCCCGGGCAGGCTGGCCAGGAACTGCACCAGCTCGCGGTCGCCCGCATACACCAGGAAGGCGTGGTCCCACTGGTCGACCAGCACGCGCTTGGCGATGTGCTTCACTTCGGAGAAGTCCATCACCATGCCCTGCTCGGATGCGCCTTCGGTGTCGATGATCTTGCCCGACAGCGTGATTTCGACGGCGTAGCGATGGCCGTGCAGGTGGCGGCACTGGCTGACGTGGTTGGGGATGCGGTGACCGGCGTCGAATTCGAGCCGGCGCGTGATCAGCATGCGTGCTCCTTCGCGCATTCCTGCCCCGCGCGACCATGCCAGTAGCCGTCCACCGGCTTGCCGGGCATGTAGCGGGCGAGCGCATCGGCCGCGACGCGCTCGCCGGCAATCGCCGCCTGGAAGGCTTCCACCACCTTGCCCATGTGGCGCGCCTGCGGCGACAGGCGCAGCGTCGCCACGTCCAGCGTGCGCAGCGAATCCAGTTCGCCGAGCAGGCTGTAGACGCCGGCGGACTGGGTCTGGATGCCGTTGAGGGTGAGGAAGGGCTCGCCCTCGCGCGTGGACAGCAGCAGGCCGTCGGGATGGTCGAGACAGCGGAACTGGCAATCGTCCTTGGGCAGGTTGTAGTGGCGCGCGGTGAAGCAGCGCGCGGAATAGGCGAGCGGCAGCTTGCCGTAGGCGAACACTTCGGTCTCGATGCCGGCCGGCGCGCGCGCGAGCAGCGCGGCAAGCGTGTCGCGCGACATTTCCACCGGCGGCAGCCAGCGCTTCGCGCCCACATCGGCCAGCACGCCGAGCGTCTCGTGGTTGTAGACATTGAGCGTGTAGCCGGCGACGAAGGGCAGGCCCTCCTTGACCAGCAGGCGCACCGCGCCCCATTCGTTGGCCTCGACCAGGAAGCGACCGTTGCCGGCGAGCTTGCGCACGACCTTGAGCTCCGGCTCCGCCTCGATGAGGATCTGCGAGGAAAGCACCACTTCCTTGCCGGCGGCGGCGAGCCGGTCGGCGACTTCCAGCCAGTCCGGCAGGCGCATCTGGTGGCGGCGGAAGCACACGGTTTCGCCCAGGTAGACGCGCGCCACCGGCCAGCTCGCGGCCGCCTCGTAGAACGCCAGGATGTCTTCGCGCGGCCAGTAGTACTGCAGGGGACCCAGACTCAAGTTCATGTGCATCTCACTTCCAGGGACGATGGTAGGCGCCGAGCGTATGGCTCTGCCCTTCTGACAATTTGTTGAGTTCGGCATGCCAGCCGGGCATGGCCTTGAAGCCGTCGGCGTTCTGCTTAACCGCATCGATCGCTGCGCGCCAGACTTTGGTCACCTGCGCCACGTAGGCGGGGCTGCGCTGGCGGCCTTCGATCTTGATGGCGGCGATGCCCATGGCCAGCATCTCGGGCAGCAGGTCGAGGGTATTGAGGCTGGTCGGCTCCTCGATGGCGTAATAGGTTTCGCCGGCGACTTCGAAGCGGCCCTTGCACAAGGTCGGATAGCCGGCCTTTTCGTCCTTGCCGTAGCGGTCGAGCAGCACGCCGTTGAGGCGCGACTCCAGGCCCGTCGGCGTTTCCTTCCACTGCACCGCCTTCGCCGGCGAACAGACGCCGGCCGAGTTGGGCGATTCGCCGGTGCAGTAGGAGGACAGCAGGCAGCGCCCTTCGACCATCACGCACAGGCCGCCGAAGCCGAACAGCTCGATCTCGACCTCGGTGTTCTTCACCACATTCTCCACCTGCGGCAGCGACAGCACGCGCGGCAGCACCGCGCGCTGGATGCCATAGTGCTCGCGGTAGAAGTTGATCGCCTCGTAGCTGGTGGCCGAACCCTGCACCGACAGATGCAGGCGCAGCCGGGGATGGTTCTTCACCGCATAGCGCATGAGGCCGGCGTCGGCGACGATCACCGCATCCATGCCGAGCCTCGCCGCGCTGTCGATGGCCTGGGTCCAGCGCGGCCAGTTATCCGGCTGCGGATAGGTGTTGAGCGCGAGCAGCACGCGGCGCCCGCGATCGTGCGCGTAGCGCAGGCCCTCGGCCGCCTGCGCCTCGTCGAAGTTGAGGCCGGGAAAGGCGCGCGCGTTGGTGTTGTCGCGAAAGCCCATGTACACGGCGTCGGCGCCATGGTCGACGGCGGCCTTGAGCGACATCAGGTTGCCGGCGGGGCAGACCAGATCAAGCGGCATAGGCTTCCTCACGGTGTTTTCCGGCCCGCGCGCCCTGGCGCGTGCCGCGCCGTTCGAGCTCCTGCGCGATGCCGTTCAGCACGTCCCATTTCTTCGCGCACCAGTCCGGCGCCAGCAGGATGTCGGGCGCGGCGGTGCCGGTGACGCGATGGAACACCACGTTCCACGGCGTGCGCTCGATGAGGTCGGCGGCGATGCGCGTGTATTCGGCTTCGGCCAGCGGCGTGTAATCGCCGGATTTCCATTCGAGCGCGAGCCGCGTGTGCTTCACCACGTGCAGCGGATGCAGCTTGAGTCCGTCGACGCCGAGTTCGAGCACGCGCTCGAGGCTGGCGTGGCTGTGCGATTCGTCTTCGCCGGGCAGGCCGACGATGAGGTGGCAGCAGACGGGGATGCCGCGTTCACGCGCGGCCTGTGCGGCTTCGGCGTATTCGGCGAAGCCGTGGCCGCGGTTGACCCGCGCCAGGGTTTCGTCGAAGGCGGACTGCAGGCCGAGCTCCAGCCACACTTCGTGGCCGCGCTGTTTGTATTCGGACAGCAGGTCCAGCACCGGCGGCGGCACGCAGTCCGGGCGCGTGCCGATCGACAAACCGATCACGCCCGCTTCGGCCAGCGCCTCGTCATACAGCGCGCGCAGTTCGTCGACGTGCGCATAGGTGTTGGTGTAGGCCTGGAAATAGGCAAGGAAGCGCCGCGCGCCGGTGCGCTTGCCGATTCTGCTGCGCGCGCGCTCGAACTGGCCCGCGAGCGATGCCGGCTCGCGCGCGCCCGGCGCGAAGGACTTGTTGTTGCAGAAGCTGCAGCCGCCGATGCCCTTGCTGCCGTCGCGGTTGGGACAGGTGAAGCCGGCGTCGAGGGCGACCTTGTGCACGCGCTCGCCATGCTTTTTCAGCATGGCCTGCCCGAAGGTATGGATGCGCTCGGCGAACATGGTCACGACAATCCCACAAGCCTTAAATGGTTATAACAAGACCGTGTTATCTTAAATTAGCCCGGATGCTGACGTCCATCATTTATTTTTAAAGCTTAACCACAGGTCTAAAAAAATAACCACGGGGAACACGGGGAAAACAAAAACAGAAAACTGAAACACTCACGGCCTGCCGGTTTCGTGCCTTGATTTTCGAATTCCTGCTTTTTGCCAATTAATTGGCTTTTCCCCGTGCTCCCCGTGTCCCCCGTGGTTAAATTTTTTTGAATTTTCGCTTCCTGCCTAGCCCTGCCGGCGGCTGCGGTCGGCCCACACCGCCGCCTCCACGCGCGAGCGCAGGTTGAGTTTCTTCAGCAGGTGCTTGACGTGGACTTTCACCGTGCCTTCGGCGATGTCGAGCTCCTTGGCGATGAGCTTGTTGCTCATGCCGTCGGCGATGAGTTCGAGGATGCGGCTTTCCTGCTCGGTGAGGCCTGCCTCAGAAGGCTTCTTCGGCCGGCCGATGTCGCGCAGCGAGGCGGCCAGCAATTGGGTCAGGCGCGGGGTGATGGTGATCTCGCCGCGCGCAGCCTGGGCGAGGTGCGCGGTCAGGTCCTCGGGTTCCATGTCCTTCAGCAGGTAGCCGTCGGCGCCGGCCTGCAGGGCGGCGACGAGGTCGTCGGCGTGGTCGGACACAGTGAGCATGACGACGCGCGCATCGAGGCCCGCCGCCTTGACCGCCTTCAGCACTTCGACCCCGCTCATGTCCTTCATGTTGAGGTCGAGCAGCACCAGGTCCGGATCGAGCTCGCGCGCGAGGCGGATGCCGTCCGCCCCGTTCGCCGCCTCGCCGACGAACTTCAGCTCGGGCAGGGTCTGGATCAGCTGGATCACGCCCTTGCGGAACAGGGGGTGATCATCGACGATGAGGATGGTCTGGATGTCTTCCGGATTCATGTGGACTCAGCTTGCGGTATCGGTTTGCGCAGACGCCGGCTCGCGCCGGCCTGCCGGCATGAAGTTTAGCGTGACGCGGGTGCCGGCGGTCGCCGGCTGCTCCACGGCCAGCACGCCGCCGAGGTTCTTGGCGCGCTCTTCCATGATCTTCATGCCGTAGTGGTGGGTGCCGGCGGTTTTGCGGATGCCGACGCCGTCGTCTTCGATGATTGCCGCAACCGAGCCGTTGCCGGTGCATTCCACCTTCACCGTCGCACGCCTGGCCTGGGCATGGTTGATGACGTTGGACAGCGCTTCGCGCACGATCTGCAGGGTGTGAATTTCCTCATTGGCGGACAACGTGCAGCCGGCCAGGTGCACTTCCAGCGCAATCGGAATGCCGCCGCGGTTGGAAAACTCGGCCACCGCATTTTGCAACGCCGCCGCCAGGCCGCCGCCTTCGATGCGCATGCGGAAGGTGGTGAGCAGCTCGCGCAGCTGGCGGTAGGCGCTGTTCAGCCCTTCGCGCAATTCGGCAAGAATCTGCCCGGCCTCGCTGCCGCCGCTGTCGACATATGGCTTGAGCCGGCTGACCTGGATTTTCATGTAGGCGAGCGACTGCGCCAGCGAGTCGTGCAGCTCGCGCGCGATCGCCGCGCGCTCTTCCAGCAGCGACAGCCGATGGCTCTGCTCGGCGCGCTGGGCGGTGCCGATGGCGATGCCGATGTGGCGCGAGAGCGCTTCCAGCAGCTGCGTCTGCCAGGGCGCCAGCGTCACGCCCGGCGGCATTTCCAGCTGCAGCACGCCGTAGGTATGCTCGGCATCCTTGAGCGGCAGCGACAGCAGGCGCTTGCCGCTGCGCAGTTCGTTGACGGACTGGCTCTTGTGCGCCATGCATTGCTCGCAGCTCATCAGCCCGCACACGTCGACGTCCCCGCGCGCCGGTTCCAGCGTGCTGGCGATGATGCCGGCGCGCCGCTCGCCGGTTTCCACCAGGCAGGCGAGGCCATGGCCTACACCCAGCACGTTTTCCAGGTCCTTGAGCAGGATGGCATAGGTGTCGTGCGCGACCGGCCCGCTGTAGAGGCGGGCGATGGAGTGATAGAGCAGTTCCAGCGAACGGTTGGCGATGGTGAGCTCGGCGGTCTTCTCCTCGACCCGCGCCTCCAGGTTCTGGTAAAGCTTGGAGAGATCTTCCGCCATGAGGTTGAAGGCCTGGCCCAGCCGCCCGATCTCGTCCTCGCCCTCCAGATCGGTGCGCGCGGACAGGTTGCCGCGGCGGATCTGGTCGGTCAGTGCCAGCAGTTCGCGCAGCGGATGCACCAGGATGTTGTTGACGAGCCAGATCGACAGCGCCACCACCAGCAGGGTCGCGATCACCGACACGCCAAGGATGACGCGCATCACCAGGATCTTGGCTTCGGTGGCCGCCTCGATGTGCTTGACCAGGGTGTTGATGTGGTCGACGAAGTCCGGAATGCGGTCGAGCACGCGCATGTCCGCGGCCGATGGCGGCGCCGACAGGCCGGGCCTGATCTCGGTGCGCCAGCGGGTTTCGATCTGCGCGTAGGCCAGATTGAGTTCGGCCGTCCTGTCGTCCGGCAGCACGTCGCGGATGGAAGGCGCGTGCAGGTCGCTCTCGAAGCGGGCCATGGCCTGGCGCAGGTTTTCCTGCTCCGCCGCGCCGCGCTGGTAGAAGGAGGCCATGCGCCAGCTCTGCATGCGCAGGCTGCCCGCCACGTTGATGGCCTCGCCGCTGCCCTGGGTGGTTTCCGCCACCATCCACGACGTCGACATGCTGACCACGGCGAGCAGGGTGATGGCGGCGAACATGCCGCCCAGCCGTATCAGCAGGGAGTTGCGCAGTTTGTTCCTCAGCACGCGGCTCAATGTTTTCTCCAGGCAGGAGGCGGGCGGCAAGTGTCGCGCCTCTGCGGCTAAAAGGGTATACCACTTTTCCGCTGCCGGCCTTCCCCTGCCTCCGCGGCGCCGAAAAAAATCCCGCCGAATCAAGGCATTCCCGACTACCTCCTCTACCACCTAAGTGGTAGATGACCGGTTTGCACGCTCCAAACCCCCTCTAGCGATGGGCCCTTCCGCGGCGTAAAAAGACATTGCAATCCTCTTCTCATCGTTACAAGGGTGGGCAAATGACAACGCAACAATCCAAGGCCTGGTCGGTCGTCATCATGAGCACGCTGGCGTTCACCGTGTGCTTCATGGCATGGATGATGTTTGCCGTCATCGGCGTCCCGATCAAGGCGCAGCTGGGCCTCAACGAAACCGAGTTCGGCATCCTCATCGCCACGCCGGTGCTCACCGGCTCACTGATCCGGGTGCCGCTGGGCATGTGGACCGACAAGTTCGGCGGCCGCATCGTGTTCTTCGTCCTCATGCTCACGGTGGTCATCCCGATCTGGATGATCTCCTGGGCCACGCAATACTGGCACTTCCTGGTGACCGGCCTGTTCGTCGGCATGGCGGGCGGCTCCTTCACCGTCGGCATCGCCTACTGCGCGCGCTGGTTTCCCAAGAAGCAGCAGGGCCTGGCCATGGGCATCTTCGGCGCCGGCAACACCGGGGCCGCCGTGACCAAGCTGGTCGCGCCCATCATCGTGGTCGGCTACGGCTGGACCATGGTGCCCAAGGTCTATGCGGTGCTGATGCTGGTGACCGCCATCCTGTTCTGGTTCTTCACCTACAGCGACCCCGCGCACAAGGTCGGCAAGCACGTCACCCTGCGCGAGCAGCTCGCCGCCTTCAAGGATCCGCGCGTGTGGCGCTACAGCCAGTACTACTCCATCGTGTTCGGCGGCTATGTGGCGCTGGCGCTGTGGATGACCAAGTACTACGTCAGCGAATACGGCTTCGACCTCAAGACCGCGGCCTTCCTCGCCGCCGCCTTCAGCATCCCCGGCGGCATGCTGCGCGCCATCGGCGGCTGGTTCTCCGACAAGTTCGGCGCCCACACCATCACCTGGTGGGTGCTGTGGATTTCCCTGCTGTGCCTGTTCTTCCTGTCCTATCCGCAGAGCAGCATCACCATCCAGACCGTAAACGGCCCCTACACCTTCCATCTCGGCCTCGACGTGACGGTGTTCACCGTGCTGCTCTTCACCCTCGGCGTGGTCTTCGCCATCGGCAAGGCCTCGGTGTTCAAGTACATCTCCGACGACTACCCGCACAACATCGGCGTGATCTCCGGCGTCGTCGGCCTCGCCGGCGGCCTCGGCGGCTTCCTCATGCCGATCATGTTCGGCGCCCTGGTCGACCTCACCGGCATCCGCTCCTCCGCCTTCATGCTCATGTTCGGCGTGGTCTGGGTGTCGCTGATGTGGATGTACTGGACGGAAGTGAGGCCCATGGATGCGGCGCGCGAGCTGAAGCGGATGAAGCGCGCGGACCTCATGGAATGAAACGGCAGCTGGACAACTGAAAAAAGGAAACGACATGGCCACCAACATCAAGGAATGGAATCCGGAAGACCAGCAGTTCTGGGAATCGACCGGCAAGTCCATCGCCTACCGCAACCTTTGGATCTCGGTGCCGAGCCTATTGAACGGCTTCGCCATCTGGCTGATGTGGGGCATCATCACCGTGCAGATGCTGAACCTCGGCTTCCCCTTCAGCAAGGAAGAGATGTTCACGCTCACCGCGATCTCCGGCCTGGCCGGCGCCACCCTGCGCATCCCCTCCTCCTTCTTCATCCGCATCGCTGGCGGGCGCAACACCATCTTCCTGACCACCGCGCTGCTGATGATCCCGGCCATCGGCACCGGCATCGCGTTGCAGGACAAGGAAACGCCGCTGTGGGTGTTCCAGTTGCTGGCGCTCTTGTCCGGCATCGGCGGCGGCAACTTCGCCTGCTCGATGTCCAACATCTCCACTTTCTTCCCCAAGCGCCTGCAGGGTACGGCGCTCGGCATCAACGCCGGACTGGGCAACTTCGGCGTCACCACCATGCAGATCCTGATCCCGCTGGTGATGACCGCCGGCATCTTCGGCGCGCTCGCCGGCGGCGCGATGGAACTGGTGAAGGACAGCGGCTGGATACTGGGCAAGATCGTGGCCGGCACGCCCACCTACATCCAGAACGCCGGCTTCGTCTGGCTGCTGCTTCTGGTGCCGCTCGCCTTCCTCGGTTTCTTCGGCATGAACAACCTGCTGACAGTGACGCCCAACATCGGCTCCACCCTCAGCGCCTTCGCCAAGATCCTTTGGCTGTACGGCCTCGCTTTCGTCACCGCCGGCGTCGGCCTCTATCTCTACCTGCCCGCCCCCACTGGCCTGGGACTTCTCAACATGTGGGTGGCGTTGCCGCTGATCATGGTCGTCACCCTGATGGTGATGAAGCTCGCCGCCTTCGGCGAGATGAAGGGCAACATCGCCAAGCAGTTCGAGATTTTCAGGAACAAGCACACCTGGTCGATGACCGCGCTCTATGTGGTCACCTTCGGTTCCTTCATCGGCTTCTCGATGGCGTTGCCGCTGTCGATCACGGTGATCTTCGGCGACACCCATGTGTTCGATGCCGCGACCAACGCCTGGGTGCATGCCAAGAATCCGAATGCGCCGTCCGCGCTGCAGTACGCCTGGATCGGCCCCTTCGTCGGCGCGTTGATCCGTCCGGTGGGTGGCTGGATCTCGGACAAGGTCGGCGGTTCCATCGTCACCCAGATCATTTCCGCAGCGATGGTCGCCGCCTCCGCCTACGCCGGTTACCTGATGATGCAGGCCTACCAGTCGGCGACGCCGGAAATCTACTTCACCCAGTTTCTCGTCACATTCGTCGTGCTGTTCGCCGCCAGCGGCATCGGCAACGGCTCCACCTTCCGCACCGTGGGTGTGGTGTTCGACCGCGTGCAGGCTGGTCCGGTGCTGGGCTGGACCTCGGCGGTGGCGGCCTACGGTTCCTTCATCGCACCGGTGGTGATCGGCGAGCAGATCAAGGCCGGCACCCCGCAGTACGCCATGTACGGATTCGCCGTGTTCTACGCCGTGTGTCTGGTGCTGAACTGGTGGTTCTACCTGCGCAAGAACGCCTACATCAAAAATCCGTGACCGGACAACAGCAAGGAGCAGAGCAATGAGTCACTTCCTCGACAGACTGACGTTCTTCAAAAAGAACATAAGCGAGTTCTCCAACGGCCACGGCGTCGTCAGCAACGAAGACCGCAGCTGGGAGAACGCCTACCGCAGCCGCTGGCAGCAGGACAAGATCGTCCGCTCGACCCACGGCGTGAACTGTACCGGCTCGTGCAGCTGGCGCATCTACGTCAAGAACGGTCTGATCACCTGGGAAATCCAGCAGACCGACTACCCGCGCACCCGCCCCGACCTGCCCAACCATGAACCGCGCGGCTGCCCGCGCGGCGCCAGCTATTCCTGGTACGTGTACTCGGCGCAGCGCGTGAAATACCCGCTGATCCGCGGACGTCTGATGGAAATGTGGCGCGAAGCGCGCAAGACCATGGGCCCGGTGGAAGCGTGGAAATCGATCACCAGCGACCCGACCAAGGCCAAACGCTACAAGTCGGTACGCGGACAGGGCGGCTTCGTGCGCGCCGGCTGGGACGAGGTCACCGAGATCATCGCCGCCGCCAACGTGCACACCATCAAGGAATACGGTCCTGACCGCATTTATGGCTTTTCACCCATTCCGGCCATGTCGATGGTGAGCTATGCAGCGGGGTCGCGCTACATGTCGCTGATCGGCGGCGTGTGCGGCTCCTTCTACGACTGGTATTGCGACCTGCCGCCCTCCTCCCCGCAGGTGTGGGGCGAGCAGACCGACGTGCCGGAATCGGCAGACTGGTACAACTCCACCTATCTGATGGTGTGGGGCTCGAACGTGCCGCAGACGCGCACCCCCGACGCCCACTTCTACACCGAGGTGCGCTACAAGGGCACCAAGACCGTGGCGGTGTCCTCCGATTTCGGCGAGATGGTGAAGTTCGGCGACATCTGGCTCGCGCCCAAGCAGGGCACCGACGCCGCGCTCGCCCTGGCCATGGGCCACGTCATCCTGTCCGAGTTCCACAACAAGGGCAAGAGCGAATACTTCGACGGCTACTGCCGCCAGTACAACGACCACCCCATGCTGGTGATGCTGAGGGAACAGAACGGCAAGCTGGTCGCCGACCGTTTCCTGCGCGCCTCCGACCTCACCGGCAATCTCGGCCAGGACAACAACCCCGAGTGGAAGACGGTGGTCTACGACGAGAACACCGGTTACCTGGTCGCGCCCAACGGCTCGGTCGGTTTCCGCTGGGGCCAGTCCGGCGCCTGGAATCTGGAGATGCGCGACGGCTACTCCAATAAAGAGGTGAAGCCGCAGCTGACCCTGCTCGGCAGCCACGACGAAATCGCCGAGGTGGCCATGCCCTACTTCGGCGGCGACGACCACGACGAGCTGCTGGTGCGCAACATGCCGGTCAAGGTCATCAGCGTGGGCGGCAAGGATGTGCGCATCGCCACGGTCTACGACCTGATGCTGGCGAACTACGGCGTCGACCGCGGCCTCGGCGGCCCCAACATCCCCAGGGACTACAACGACGACGTGCCCTACACCCCGGCCTGGGCCGAGAAGCATTGCGGCGTGCCGCGCGCCGACATCATCACCGTGGCGCGCGAGTTCGCCGACAACGCCGACAAGACCCACGGCAAGTCCATGGTCATCCTCGGCGCCGCGCTCAACCACTGGTACCACAACGACATGATCTACCGCGGCATCATGAACCTGCTCATGATGTGCGGCTGCATCGGCCAGTCCGGCGGCGGCTGGGCGCACTACGTCGGCCAGGAGAAGCTGCGCCCGCAGACCGGCTGGGCGCCGCTCGCCTTCGCCCTCGACTGGCACCGCCCCTCGCGGCAGATGAACTCGACCTCCTTTTTCTACGCCCACACCAGCCAGTGGCGCCATGAAAAGCTGTCGGCCGCGGAGATTCTTTCGCCCACGGCCGACAAGTCGAACGCCGACTACCGCCTGATCGACTTCAACGTGCGCGCCGAGCGCATGGGCTGGCTGCCCTCGGCCCCGCAGCTCGAGACCAACCCGCTGGAAATCACCAAGGCCGCGGATGCCGCCGGCATCGACCCGGTGAAATACGCGGTCGAGCAGATCAAGAGCGGCGCGCTGAAATTCTCCTGCGAGGACCCGGACAACCCGAAGAACTTCCCGCGTAATTTATTTGTCTGGCGCTCCAACCTGCTGGGGTCCTCGGGCAAGGGCCACGAGTACTTCCTCAAGTACTTCCTCGGCACCCAGAACGCGGTGATGGGCCCCGACCTCGGCGAACTCGGCGAGGCCAAGCCCAAGGAAGTGGTGTGGCACGACAAGGGCGCGGAAGGCAAGCTCGACCTGCTGACCACGCTCGACTTCCGCATGTCGACCACCTGCCTGTATTCAGACATCGTGCTGCCGTCGGCCACCTGGTACGAGAAGGACGACCTCAACACCTCGGACATGCACCCCTTCATCCATCCGCTGAGTGAGGCGGTGCAGCCGCTGTGGGAATCGAAGTCGGACTGGGAGATCTACAAGTTCATCGCCAAGAAGTTCTCCGAACTCGCCGCCACCCATCTCGGCATCCAGAAGGACCTGGTGCTGACCCCGCTGATGCACGACACCCCGTCCGAACTGGGCCAGAGCATGGCGGTGCGCGACTGGAAGAAGGGCGAGGTCGACCCCATCCCCGGCAAGACCATGCCGAGCATGTCGGTGGTGATCCGCGACTACGGCGACACCTACAAGAAGTTCACCTCGCTCGGCCCCCTGATGACCAAGGTCGGCAACGGCGGCAAGGGCATCAGCTGGAACACCGAGGACGAGGTGAAGCAGCTCGCCGAACTCAACTACACCGTCACCGAGGAAGGCATCAGCAAGGGCCTGCCCAGGATCGACTCGGCCATCGACGCCTGCGAGACCATCCTCATGCTGGCGCCGGAAACCAATGGCCAGGTGGCGGTGAAGGCGTGGGACGCGCTGTCCAAGATCACCGGCCGCGACCACACCCACCTCGCCATCCCGCGCGAGGATGACAAGATCCGCTTCCGCGACGTGGTCGCGCAGCCGCGCAAGATCATTTCCTCGCCGACCTGGTCCGGGCTGGAATCGGAACACGTGTCCTACAACGCCGGCTACACCAACGTGCACGAGCTGATTCCCTGGCGCACCATCACCGGCCGCCAGCAGTTCTACCAGGATCACCAGTGGATGCTGGACTTCGGCGAGGGCCAGTGCGTGTACAAGCCGCCGGTCGACACCAAGACCATCGCGCCGATGCTGGGCAAGAAGCCGAACGGGCATCATGAGCTGGTGCTGAACTGGATCACCCCGCACCAGAAGTGGGGCATCCACAGCACCTACACCGACAACCTGCGCATGCTCACCCTGTCGCGCGGCGGCCCCCACGTCTGGGTGTCGGAATCGGAAGCCAAGGAAGCCGGGCTGGTCGACAACGACTGGGTCGAGGTGTTCAACGTCAACGGCACGCTGACGGCGCGCGTCGTGGTCAGCCAGCGCGTGCCGCGCGGCATGTGCCTGATGTACCACGCCCAGGAAAAGATCATCAACGTGCCGGGCGCCGAGACCAGCGGCTTCCGCGGCGGCATCCACAACTCGGTGACGCGCACCATCACCAAGCCCACGCACATGATCGGCGGCTACGCGCAGCAGGCCTATGGCTTCAACTACTACGGCACCGTCGGCTCCAACCGCGACGAGTACGTGATCGTGCGCAAGATGAAGAAGGTGGACTGGATGGAAGGTCCGCTGGTGGAAAGAACATGAAGATCGTGAAGGTTTTGCGGTGGGACTCCCTCCTCCACCCGTTGCCCGCAAATCCCCTCAGGGGCGGGCTTTTTTATACCAAGGCCAGCGGGCAAGCGCCCGCTGACCCGACAAGGAGAACATGATGAAAGTACGTGCCCAGATTGCCATGGTGCTGAACCTGGACAAGTGCATCGGCTGCCACACCTGCTCGATCACCTGCAAGAACGTGTGGACCTCGCGCGAAGGCATGGAATACGTGTGGTTCAACAACGTCGAGTCCAAGCCCGGCATCGGCTATCCCAAGCAGTGGGAAAACCAGGATGTCTGGAACGGCGGCTGGAAGCGCCGTGAAGACGGCAAGATCGAGCCGCGCCAGGGCAGCAAGGTGAAAATCCTCGCCAACATCTTCGGCAACCCCAACCTGCCCGAGATCGACGATTACTACGAGCCCTTCACCTACGACTACCAGCACCTGCAGAAGGCGCCGCTGTCGGAGACGCCGCCGACCGCACGCCCGGTTTCCGCCATCACCGGCGAGAAGATGGACAAGATCCACTGGGGCCCGAACTGGGAAGACGACCTCGGCGGCGAATTCTCCTCGCGCAGCCGCGACAAGAACTTCGACAACGTGCAGAAGGAAATGCACGCCACTTTCGAGAACACCTTCCTCATGTATTTGCCGAGGCTGTGCGAACACTGCCTCAACCCGACCTGCGTCGCTTCCTGCCCCTCGGGCTCTATCTACAAGCGCGAGGAAGACGGCATCGTGCTGGTCGACCAGGACAAGTGCCGCGGCTGGCGGATGTGCATCTCCGGCTGCCCGTACAAGAAGATCTACTACAACTGGAAGACCGGCAAGGCCGAGAAGTGCATCTTCTGCTACCCGCGCATCGAGGCGGGCCAGCCGACGGTGTGCTCGGAATCCTGCGTCGGCCGCATCCGCTACCTCGGCGTGATCCTGTACGACGCCGACCGCATCGAAGAAGCCGCCAGCGTCGCCGACGAGAAGGAACTCTACGAAGCGCAGCTGAAAATCTTCCTCGATCCGTCCGACCCCGAGGTCATCGCCGCTGCGCGCGCCGAGGGCATTCCCGAGGCCTGGCTCGACGCCGCAGTGAAGTCGCCGGTGTACAAGATGGCCATCGACTGGAAGATCGCCTTCCCGCTACACCCGGAATACCGCACCCTGCCGATGGTCTGGTACGTGCCGCCGCTGTCGCCGATCCAGTCCGCGGCCGAGTCCGGCAAGATGGGCATGAACGGCATCATCCCGGACACCGCCAGTCTGCGCATTCCCGTCACCTATCTCGCCAACCTGCTCACCGGCGGCAAGGAACAGCCGGTGGTCAGCGCGCTCGACCGCATGCTGGCGATGCGCGCCTACATGCGCGGCAAGTCGGTGGAGGGAAAACCCAACATCGCCGCGCTCGAGCAGGTGGGGCTGACCTCCGCACAGGCCGACGAGATGTACCGTTACCTCGCCATCGCCAACTACGAGGACCGCTTCGTCATCCCCAGCACCCACCGCGAGGAAGTCATCAACACCTTCGAGGAGAAATCCAGCTGCGGCTTCAGCTTCGGCAACGGCTGCTCGGACGGCGTGTCGCCCAATACCACGCTGTTCGGCAACCGCAAGAACGCCGTGCCGGTGGATCTTTCGCAGTTGCACGCCAAGAAGAAAACGGGTTAAGGAGAATAGCGATGAAAACCTTCAAGGTCCTGTCCCTGCTGCTGATGTATCCGGAATCCGACTGGCTGGCGGCATTGCCGGACATGCACGCCGCGCTGGTCGAGGAAGCGCCGGCCAACGCCAACGCCGCCGGCCGCCTGGCGCCGCTGTTCAGCCTGCTCAGCGACACCAGGCTGATCGAGCTGCAGGAAAACTACGTCGCCACCTTCGACCGCAATCCCTCGCACTCGCTGCACCTGTTCGAGCACATCCACGGCGAATCGCGCGACCGCGGCTCGGCCATGATCAACCTGCTGGAAGAATACTGGAAGCACGACTTCGACGCTTCCGCGTCCGAGCTGCCCGACTACGTGCCGCTGTTCCTCGAGTTCCTTTCGCTCCTGCCGAAGGATGAGGCGCTGCCGCTGCTGGGCGACGCAGTGCACGTGCTGGCGCTGATCGGCCGAAAACTGGACAAGAACGGCAGCCCCTACGCCGCCGCCTTCCAGGTGCTGGAAGCGCTGTCGCCGGTGGAAGCGCAGGAGCTGACCGAGCCGCCGGTGCGCGACATGGACGAGGCCATGGAAATGTTCGGCCCCACCCTCGACGGCACCGAACCGCTGCTCAACCCGGCTCCGCAAATAGCCGTCGTGCAGATGCCGGCTTCGCGCCGCCAGGCCGCCGCAACGCATTGATCAAAGGAGTACGAAATGTCCTACTCGCAATATCTCCTGTTCGGGCTCTACCCCTACATCGCCCTGTCGATATTCCTGCTCGGCAGCCTCATCCGCTTCGATCGCGAGCAGTACACCTGGAAGAGCGACTCGTCTCAACTGCTGAAGCGCGGCCAGTTGCGGCTGGGCAGCAACCTGTTCCACATCGGCGTGCTGTTCCTGTTCTTCGGCCATTTCTTCGGCATGCTCACGCCGCACGCGGTGTACGAACCCTTCATCAGCACCAGCGCCAAGCAGTTGCTGGCCATGGTCTCGGGCGGCATCGCCGGCCTGCTCGCCTTCATCGGCCTTACCCTGCTGCTGCACCGGCGCCTGACCGAGCCGCGCATCCGCGCGACCTCGAAGTTCAGCGACATCTTCATCCTGCTGCTGTTGTGGCTGCAGCTGTTGCTGGGTCTGGCCACCATCCCGCTCTCGGCCCAGCACCTCGACGGCAGCATGATGGTGCGGCTGGCCGAGTGGGCGCAGCACATCGTCACCTTCCGCGGCGGCGCGGTCGAACTGCTGGACGGCGCCGGCTGGATCTTCAAGACCCACCTGTTCCTCGGCATGACCATCTTCCTCGTGTTCCCGTTCACCCGACTGGTACACGTATGGAGCGGGTTCGCCGCCACCACCTATGCCGCCCGCGCCTGGCAGCTGGTCCGGCCCCGCAGCTAACGATTGAGAGGAGACTGACATGACACACGTTGTCGTTCTTGGCGCAGGCATCGCCGGCGTCCCCGCAGCCTACGCACTGAAATCCCGCCTGGGCTCGCAGGACAAGGTGACCGTGGTTTCCGACCGGGACTATTTCCACTTCGTCCCGTCCAACCCCTGGGTGGCGATGGGCTGGCGCGATCCGGCCGACATCGCCTTCCCCATCGAGCCCTATCTCAACGAACGCGGCATCCAGTTCGTCCGCAGCGCGCTCAAGGGCCTCGCGCCGGAAAGGAACCAGGTCGCCCTGGAAAACGGCCAGACCCTGGACTACGACTTCCTGCTCATCGCCACCGGCGTGGAAGGCGATTTCGCGGACATTCCCGGGCTCGCCGCCCACACCCAGTCGGTGCTGAATCTCGACCAGGCCGAGCGGGCGCTGGCCGCCTACAAGGATTTCGTCAAGAAGCCCGGCCCCATCGTGATCGGCGCGGCACAGGGATCCAGCATCCTCGGCCCGGTTTATGAATATGCGTTTCTGGTCGACGCCGACCTCAAGCGCCGCAACATCCGCGGCCGCGTGCCCATCACCCTGGTGACGCCCGAACCCTGGCCCGGGCATCTCGGCCTCGGCGCCAGCGGCGGCCCCAATCGCGAAGCCGTCGAGGCGGCGCTGGCCGACAACAATATCCGCATCATCGCCAACGCACGCACGCTCAAGATCGAGCCCGACGCGATCCATATCGCCGAGCTGGACGAGGCCGGCAACGAAAAGCTCCGGCACGCACTGCCCTTCGCCTATTCGGTCTACTGGCCCGCGTTCCGCGGCGCGGCCGGCGTGCGCGATGCGCGCGCCCTGGTCAACGAGAAGGGCATGGTGGAGGTGGACGAGCACATGCGCTGCCGCGACTTTGCCAATGTCTACGCGACCGGCACCTGCGTCGCGCACGGCATGGTCGACAGGACGCCGCTCGATGTTGGCGCCCCCGATTCGGTGTATTCCATCCAGAAGGAAACCGAAACGGCAGTGGGCAACATCCTCGCCAGCCTGCGCGGCGAATCGCTGTCCAGCAACATTCCGCAGCGGGCGCGCTGGCTGGCCGACATGGGCGAGACCGGCGCCGCCTACGTGTCCGGCCCGCAGGTGCCGCTCAAGGACATCAACTGGATGCGCCAGGGGCGCTGGGTGCATCTGGCCAAGGTCGATTTCGAGAAATACTTCATCAACCGCATACGCCTGAAGCCCATCACCCAGGCGCCCTCCGCCGCGTCCAGGATCGCCGACATCATGAGCCTGATCCTGGCACAAAAGCTTGAAAGCCAGTCGACCATTGCCGGCGCTGCCCAGCTGGGCGCGAAGCTGCTCGAGCTGCACGTGGACAAGGACACCCATTTCGAACTGCGGGCGCTGGCGAAATCGCTCGGCCGCGACCCGGCCCTGCTGGCAAGCGAGCTGATGTCGGCGGCCCTCGTCGAGGCGAAATCCTACCTCAGCGAACCGGCGGTGGACGCGCTCGAACTGGCGCGACGCGAACTGCTGGTGGCCGAACTGCCGGAACACCAGCCCGGCGTCGAGTTCCACGGCGGCGGCACCTGAGCCGCGCAACGAATGATTTGCCCGCAATACGGAAGGAGAAAGACTGCATGACCGTTGAAATCGACATGCCCGAACTGGATGCCGAAGGCTACCTGGTCGAACCCATGGACTGGAACGATGACGTCGCCAGGGCGCTGGCGCGCGCCGAGAACATCGAACTCGGCGACGACCACTGGGACGTCATCCGCTTCATGCGCGCCTATTACGAGGAGCACCAGGTGGCGGCGGATGCCCGCTTCGTCATCAAGCACCTCGCCAACCGCGTCGGCGCCGATGCGCAGAAGCTGCTGTTCGTGCTGTTTCCCTACGGCTATGTGAAGCAGGCCTGCAAGATCGCCGGCATGAGGCGCCCGCGCGCCTGGAGCACGGGCTAGGAAGCGGTCATCGGCCGAAACGAGCGAGCCTGAAGCCTCCATTGGTTTCAACTGTAATATCTTGAACAAAGAGGACAGGAGGACAAGAGGAAACTCCGATGCGGCGTATGGCCAGGCTTGCCTCACGCCTGTCCTCTTGTCCTCTTTGCAAAAAACTTCCTCCGCCGCCCGGGTTTCCCGGGCAAACGGACAAGCCATGAGAATTTGCGTATCGCGGATCGATGACCGCTTTACTGGCGCTTACACCAGGGCCGGCTTGACTCCGGTCAGCAGGTAGTCGATCAGCTCCTTCACCGAACGGATGGCGTTGCCGAAAGGCAGGCTTTCGCTGCCCCTGAAGAACAGGCCCTTCTTGATGTCGCCCTTGAGCGCCGCGGCGAGCTGGGTGTCGATGCAGAACTGTCCGGCCCTGGCGATGCCGTCGCGCAAGCCGCACTGGATCAGGCAGTGCAGGCCGCTGGTGCAGCGGTCGCGATCCGACTTGGCGCAGGCCTGCAGCTTGTGCTCGCGCCTGAGGTAGTTGGCGAGCCAGGGCGTCTTCACCGCGCGCGCCGGCAGCCCGGCCACGCTCATGAAGGTGACGATGTCCTCGGGTTTCGCCTCGACCAGCACCTTCTTGAAATCGGGATGGGCGTCGCCCTCCTCGGTGACGGCGAAGGGCGTGCCGAGCTGCACGGCGCTGGCGCCCAGCGACAGCAGCTCGATGAATTTCTCGTGCGTGTTGACGCCGCCGGCGACAATCAGCGGAATGCGCTCGCGCTCGATGCCCAGCTCCCTGAACAGTTCGAACACGTCCTCGAGCACGCCCTTGAAGTCGAAGCGCGCATCGCCGACATCCTCGATTCTGGTGGCGCCGAGGTGGCCGCCGGCATAGCGCGGATGCTCGATGACGATGGCGTCGGGCAGGCGGCTGCTGCTGCCGAATTTTCTCAGGCGCATCCATTTCCTCAGCAGCACCGACACGCCGCGCGCGTCCGAGAGAATCGGGATCAGCGCGACATCCGGATAGCCTGCCGTCATCTCGGGCAAGTCGAGTGGCAAGCCCGCGCCCATGACGATGGCCTCGGCGCCGGATTCGCAGGCCTGACGCACATGTGCCTCATGCTCGGTCACGGCCTTCATGACATTCACCGCCACCAGACCATTGCCGCCTGCAATATCCAGTGCCATCCTGATTTCGCGGTCGAGCGCGACCAGATTGATGGCATCCAGTGTTTCCTTGTCGCGGCGCTTGCCGGCCTGTTCCAGCAGATCGGGGTGGTGGTGCCTGAGATCGACGCTGGCGATGGTGCCCACGCCGCCGACCCGGGCCACCGCCCCGGCCAGACGGTGTGCGGACACGCCCACGCCCATGCCGCCCTGCACGATGGGGAGCAACGTTTTTTTCTTGATGGAGAACTTGGGAAATTCGGTTGGCTGCATGGCGGTTCCTCATGCCTGCAATTCGAGCAAAGCATAATAACACGATCTCCATGTCCTATTATATGTCCCGGCAGTGTGGCTATTTGCCCTACGCGAGCCCCGCTACTCGCCAAAATCAGGGGTTCTCTGTACTGCCCGAAAGGCCTAAAATGACGCTCCCTCCAGCGGTTATGCTCTTTAAACATGTTTACCGGAATCATCCAGGCAGTCGGCACAATCCACGAATACGAGGCGCGCGGTGCTGACGCGCGCATGGTCATCGATGCCGGCGGGCTGGACCTCGCCGACGTGGCCGTGGGCGACAGCATCGCGGTGAACGGCGTGTGCCTCACCGCCGTCGCGCTCGGCCCCGCCCGCTTCACGGTAGACGTGTCCGCCGAAACCCTGCGCTGCACCGAAGGCTTCGCCCCGGGCGCAGAGGTCAATCTGGAAAAGGCCATGCGCCCGATCGATCGCCTGGGCGGCCACATCGTCTCCGGCCATGTCGACGGCGTCGGCACGGTGGCCAGCTTCGAACCGGTGGGTGAATCGCACCTGCTGGCGATCGACGCCCCCGCCGAACTCGCGCGCTACATCGCGGCCAAGGGCTCGATCACGGTGCAGGGCGTGTCCCTCACCGTGAACCAGGTCGAGGACGTGCGCTTCTTCATCAACCTGATTCCGCACACCCTGGCCATGACCACGCTGAAGCATCTCAAGCCCGGCAGCCGCGCGAACCTGGAAATCGACATGGTCGCGCGCTACGTGGAGCGCCTGACGCAGTTCATGAACCCCCTGGACAAAGATTGAAAATGAGCCTCGCACCCATTACCGAAATCATCGAAGAACTCAAGGCCGGCCGCATGGTCGTGCTGGTGGACGAGGAAGATCGCGAAAACGAAGGCGACCTGGTCATGGCCGCCGAGCACGTCACGCCTGACGCCATCAACTTCATGGCCAAGTACGGCCGCGGCCTCATCTGCCTCACGCTGACCGACGCGCGCTGCCGCCAGCTCGGCCTGAAGCAGATGGTTTCCGACAACCAGACCCCGCACGGCACCGCCTTCACGGTGTCCATCGAAGCGGCCGAGGGCGTGACCACCGGCATTTCCGCGCAGGACCGCGCCGTCACCATCCAGGCCGCAGTGGCGAAAGACGCCAAGCCTGCCGACATCATCCAGCCGGGCCACATCTTCCCGCTGCGCGCCCAGCCCGGCGGCGTGCTCATGCGCGCCGGCCACACCGAAGCCGGCTGCGACCTGGCGGGACTCGCCGGCCTCGAACCGGCCTCGGTGATCTGCGAGATCCTCAAGGACGACGGCACCATGGCGCGCCTGCCCGACCTCATCCCCTTCGCGCAGCAGCATGGCCTCAAGATCGGCGCCATCGCCGACCTCATCCAGTACCGCAGCAAGAACGAGAGCCTGGTCGAGCGCGTGGCCGACCGCCTGATCCAGACGGTGTACGGCGCCTTTCGTCTGCTCGCCTACCGCGACAACAACCGCGAGCTGCATCTCGCCCTGGTCAAGGGCACCATCCACGCCGACCAGGAAACCCTGGTGCGCGTGCACGAGCCCCTGAGCGTCATGGACTTCCTCGATGTCACCGGCGGCAGCCATTCCTGGCCCATCATCGGCGCGATGGAACGCATCGCCGAGTCGCAGTCCGGCGTGCTGGTGCTGCTGCACCGCCCGGAAACCGCCGATGCGCTGTTCAACCGCGTCCACCCGCGTGCGCAAGCCTCAAGCCAGAAGAAGGTCGACCTGCGCGACTACGGCATCGGCGCACAGATTCTCAAGGACATCGGCGTGGGCAAGATGCGCCTGCTGTCCAACCCGTTGAAGATGCCCGCCATGGACGGCTTCGGTCTCGAAGTCACGGGCTATGTCGAACACAGCTGAAAGAAGGAAGAACACGCATGGGCACCAACACCGGCTTTAACGAACTCGACCCGGCCTACCAGGGCAAAGGCCTGAAGATCGGCATCACCATGAGCCGCTTCAACACCGACATCTGCGAAGGCCTGCTCTCCGCCTGCGAGCGCGAGCTGATCCGGCTCGGCGTGGCCAAGGACGACATCCTGCTGGTCACCGTGCCCGGCGCGCTCGAGCATCCCATCGCGCTGAAGAAGCTGGCGCAAGGTGGCAAGTTCGATGCGCTCATCGCCATCGGCTCCATCGTGCGCGGCGAGACCTATCATTTCGAAGTCGTCTCCAACGAGTCCGCGCGCGGCATCACCGACGTGCAGCTGCAAACCGGCGTACCCGTCGCCAATGCCGTGCTCACCCTGGAAAACGACGACCAGGGCTATGCGCGCATGAGCGAAAAGGGCACCGACGCGGCGCGCGTGGCGATCGAGATGGCCAACCTGATGAAGCGCATATGAACTCTGCCGCCAAGTCCGGCGGGACAAACAAAGCCGGCGGAAAAAAGCCGGGCGCCGGCTCGCGCAGCCTGTCGCGCGAATTCGCCCTGCGCGCGCTCTACGCACAACAGCTCTCCGCCCAGGACGAAGTCGAGGTGGCCGCGCACGTGCGCGAGGACGCTGATTTCGCCAAGGCCAACATGGCCTATTTCGAGGCGCTGTTCCACGGCGTGCTGACCGAAATCGCCGACCTCGAACTCAAGCTCGCCCCGCATCTCGACCGCCCCGTCGGCGAACTTTCGCCCATCGAACGCGGCATCCTGCTCATCGGCGCGCACGAACTGGCCAACTGCCCCGACGTGCCCTACCGCGTCGCCATCAACGAGGCGGTCGAACTGGCCAAGAAATACGGCGGCACCGACGGCCACAAATACGTCAACGGCGTGCTCGACAAGCTGGCCAGGCTGATGCGGCCGGATGAATTCCAGAGAAAAGCCTGAACAAGGAGGACAAGAGGACAGGAGAAAAACATTCTTGTCGTTACCTCTTGTCCTCATGTCCTCTTTGTAAATCGCTTCCCAATGCCCGGCGAATTCGACCTCATCGCGAAGTACTTCACCCGCCCCACGCCCGACGCGGTGCTGGGGGTGGGCGATGACTGCGCGCTGATCGCGCCGACGCCAGGCATGCAGCTGGCCATTTCCACCGACATGCTGATCGCGGGGCGCCACTTCAGCCCTTCCGACGGCCCCGGCACCATCGGCCACAAGGCGATGGCGGTCAACCTCTCCGACCTTGCCGCCATGGGTGCCGCGCCGCGCTTCGCGCTCTTGTCCATCGCCCTGCCCGAGGCCGACGAGAAATTTCTCAAGGGTTTTGCCGGCGGCTTCTTCGGCCTCGCGCAAAAATACGGCGTCAGCGTGATCGGCGGCGACACCACGCGCAGCGGCCTGCTCACGCTCAATGTCACGGTCATCGGCGAAGTGCCGCCGGAGTCGGCGCTGCGCCGCGATGCCGCCAAGTCCGGCGACGACATCTGGGTGTCCGGCACGCTGGGCGACGCCGCGGCCGCGCTCGCCCACCACCAGGGCAGGCTGCGCCTGGAAACCGCGCAGGCGGTGCAATGCTTTCCGCGCCTGTTCGTGCCCGCGCCGCGCATCGAACTCGGCCTCGCCCTGCGCGGGCTGGCGCATGCCGCCATCGACGTCTCCGACGGCTTCGCCGCCGATCTCGGCCATATCCTTGAACGCTCCAGCCAGGTTGATGCCGAACTCGGCGCGGAAGTCTGGTTCGACCAGCTGCCGCTGTCGGAGGCGCTCGCGCCGCTGGCCAGTGATGCGGCCGCGCAGGACTGCATCCTCGCCGGCGGCGACGACTACGAACTGGTGTTCACCGCGCCGGCCGAAAAGCGCGAGGACATCGCCGGCCTCGCCGACAAGCTCGACCTGCGCCTGACCCGCGTCGGCCAGATACAGGCGCAGCCAGGCCTGCGCCTGTTCAACCGCGGCGAACCGATGCCGCTCGCGCGCGCGGGCTTCGACCACTTTCAGACATGACCCGCAGCAGGCAGCCAGTCAAGCTGGCACCCTCTGGATCGCCACGGCCCTGCGGGCCTCGCGATGACGTCATTGCGAGCGCAGCGCAGCAACGACGGGGCAACCCCGTCGTGCGCATCATCGCCTTGCCTGCATGACTCAGCCCACACTCAATTTCCTCGTCGCCCATCCCGCGCACTTCATCGCGCTGGGCTTCGGTTCCGGCCTCGCGCCGAAGGCGCCGGGCACTTTCGGCACGCTGGCCGCGCTGCCGCTTTACTGGCTGCTGCTGCAAGCCGGCCTCGGCCTGCCTGCCCTGCTCGCCGTCATCGCCGCCGGCTTCGTCCTGGGCGTCTGGGCCTGCGCGGTCACCGGCAGCAGCCTCGGCGTCAGCGACCACGGCGGCATCGTCTGGGACGAGATCATCGCCATGTGGCTGGTGCTGGCCTTCACGCCGGCCGGTTGGCTTTGGTGGCTGGCCGCCTTTGGCTTGTTCCGCTTTTTCGATATCCTGAAACCCTGGCCCATCCGCTTTTTCGACACGCGTCTGAAAAACGGCTTCGGCGTCATGTTCGACGACCTGCTCGCGGCGCTCTACGCGCTGCTCTTGATCAAAGGCTGGCAATGGCTCGCGTGAGCGACGAAGAACTCCTGCAACTGGCCCACATCCTCGGGCAGAAACTGCACGCCAAGGGCTGGATGCTGGCGAGCGCCGAGTCCTGCACCGGCGGCTGGGTGGCGCAGGTCGTCACCGCCATTCCCGGCTCGTCGGCCTGGTTCGACCGCGGCTTCGTCACTTATTCCAACCGCTCCAAGGAGGACATGCTGGGCGTGAACCCCGCCACCCTGGAAGCGCACGGCGCGGTGTCGGAAGAAACAGTGAAGGAAATGGCCGGCGGCGCCCTCACCCATAGCCAGGCGCACATCAGCGTGGCGCTGTCCGGCATCGCCGGCCCCGGCGGCGGCACGCCGAAGAAACCCGTCGGCACCGTGTGCATCGGCTGGGCCACGCTCGATGGCGAGCCGCTCTCCACCACCTGCCGCCTCTCCGGCGACCGCGAGGAAATCCGCTCGCGCGCCGCCGCCGCCGCATTGCGCGGATTGATCGAACTGATCGATTAGATTCAAGACGCAAGATTCAAGTTACAAGGTTTTTACTTGAAGGCGCGCAGCGCCGCTCTTGTACCTTGCAATTTGCCCCTATTATCTGAACGCCCAGCCCGCGAACGGCTCGATCTCGTCGCGATTCAGCAGCATCAACTGGTAGGCCTGCGGACTCAGGACATGCCCCTGCGTGGTGTCCACGCCCAGGCGCTGCAGCACGTAGCCGATCAGCGCGCGGCGCACTTCCACTTCGACCGCATCGCCGGCCGCACCGTAATCCAGCAGCAGGCTCGCCCGCTTCTGCGCGTCCAGCCCGGCATGCGGCGCGAGCTTCAGCGTCACCGTTTCCACCCAGTCCTCGTCGTACTCGGCGCTCGACTCCGCCGGCGCATCGAGGCACTCCGCATCGAGGAAGCGCGACAGCACGAAATCGCGGAAATCGTAGGTGTCCGTGCTGTAGGCGCGCACGTGCCAGCGCAGGCCGGTATCGACCAGCGCATGCGGCTCGATGATGCGACTGTCGGGACTGTCGCGATCGGACAGCGAGCGGTAGCGCACTTTCAGCCTGCTGGCGCCGTGGATGGCGCGCGTGATCTGCGCCAGCACCGGCGCAGTCGGCAGTCGCGCCGGCAGCGGCAACGCAGCCGTGGACAGGCCGTAGATCGATGCCGCACCGTAGGGCCCGCCGGCCACGGCGAGGTTGGCGGCGATCATCGGCAGCACGGCGGCGGGATTCAGATCGGCGAAGGCCGGGCTGAAGTCCGCCGCCGGCACGAAGCCGAACACGCTCTGGGTGTAGACCAGGTTGCCGGGGACGAGATCGGAATAGAGCTTGAGGTCCTTGGTCGCCGCGGGGTCGGAAATGCCGAAGGCTCGCGCCACGTCGCTGCGCGACACCACCCCGGTGTAATAGGCCATGACTTCGATGTATTGCAGGCGCTGGCGGGTCGCCCACTTCACGTCCAGGCGCATCTTTTCTCTGGAAGCCATCCCTCGGACTCTTTAAGTCATTGATTTGACGATTATAGTAGTCCTTGTCGCAAACATGATACAAATTATCACATGGTATTTTTTAGTTACGTGATATTTTTTATTGACATGTATAAAAGTATCGCCTAAATTGTCGACATGGACTGCAACAACAGCCCGCCCGACAACCCAACCGCAATCAGGAGACAGACATGGCAACATCCCAGGAAGACAAGATGAAGGCGCTCAGCGCCGCGCTCGGCCAGATCGAGAAGCAGTTCGGCAAGGGTTCGGTCATGCGCCTTGGCGACCACGCCGAGAACCAGGACCTGCAAGTCGTCTCCACCGGCAGCCTCGGCCTCGACATCGCCCTGGGCGTAGGCGGCCTGCCACGCGGCCGCGTGGTCGAGATCTACGGCCCGGAATCCTCCGGCAAGACCACGCTCACCCTGCAGGTCATCGCCGAAATGCAGAAGCTGGGCGGCACCGCCGCCTTCATCGACGCCGAGCACGCGCTCGACCCGGTCTACGCCAAGAAACTGGGCGTCGACATCGACAACCTGCTGATTTCCCAGCCCGACACCGGCGAACAGGCGCTGGAAATCGCCGACATGCTGGTGCGTTCCGGCTCGGTCGACGTGGTGGTGGTCGACTCGGTCGCCGCCCTCACCCCCAAGGCCGAGATCGAGGGCGAGATGGGCGATTCGCACATGGGCCTGCAAGCGCGCCTGATGAGCCAAGCCCTGCGCAAGCTCACCGCCAACATCAAGCGCACCAACACCCTGGTCATCTTCATCAACCAGATCCGCATGAAGATCGGCGTCATGTTCGGCAACCCGGAAACCACCACCGGCGGCAACGCGCTCAAGTTCTACGCCTCGGTGCGCCTCGACATCCGCCGCGTGGGCGGCATCAAGAAGGGCGACGAGATCATCGGCAACGAAACCAAGGTCAAGGTGGTGAAGAACAAGGTCTCGCCCCCCTTCAAGGAAGCCTTCTTCGACATCCTCTACGGCGAGGGCATCTCGCGCGAGGGCGAGATCATCGAACTGGGCGTGATCAACAAGATCGTCGACAAGTCCGGCGCCTGGTACGCCTACGGCGGCGAGAAGATCGGCCAGGGCAAGGACAACGCGCGCGAATTCCTCAAGGAGAATCCTGCCATCGCCCAGGAAATCGAGGCCAAGGTGCGCGCCGCGGTCGGCATCCACAACCCCGCGCCGGCCAGCGCTGACGCGGACGCGGAAGAAGCCGTCGCCTGAATGCCTGACCCTCCCCCTCCCTTGACGGGAGCGGGAAGGCGCTGAGGCCCACGCACACCAGGAGCGTACCCTTCACACCTTGAAAATATAATCCATTGGATTAGAATAAAGCCGTGCTGACCATCGCCGAGGTCCCCGAATACATCCGGCGCGCCGAAAAGCTTCTGACCGAGGCGGAACGCCGCGAAATTCTGGACTATCTGGCCGCCAATCCCAAGGCGGGCGACATCATGGAAGGCACGGGCGGTGTAAGAAAACTTCGCTGGGGCCGGCAAAGCCGGGGCAAAAGCGGGGGCGTCAGGATCATCTACTATTTTCATTCCGATCTGATGCCACTGTACCTGCTGACAATGTTTGCCAAGAACGAGCGCGCCAACCTCAGCAGGGCGGAACGCAATGAACTGGCCGGGCTGGTAGATATGCTGGTTGCGGCATGGCTGGACAGGTGAATCGAATGAGCGCATTCCAAAGCATCAAGCAGGGCTTGACCGAGGCAGTCGGGCACGCAAAAGGCAAGCAGGCGGGCATCAGGGAATATCAACCCTATGAGGTCAACGTGGCCGAACTGCGGAAGCGGCTGGGACTGACCCAGCAGCAATTCGCCGCCTGTTTCGGATTTTCTGTCGCCACCCTGCGCCACTGGGAACGCGGCGACAGAAAGCCGCAAGGCGCATCGCTGGTGCTCCTGAACCTGATCGATCGCGAACCCAAGGCCGTCATGCGGGCGCTGGCCGCCTGAGCAAGGCCCCCTTGCCATCCGGCTCCCACAGAAACACTCCTGCTCACCCGGAGCAGCGCGTGGCAAGGCAACATGAAAGGTTAAGCCGCAGCATGCCCAAAGAAAAGAAACCGCCCGTGCTGCGCGAGCAGGCGCTCGCCTGCCTGGCCCGGCGCGAGCACAGCCGCACCGAACTCGCACGCAAGCTCGCGCAGTCCGGCCACGTCGAAGAAGACATCGCCGCCCTGCTCGACGACTTCGAGGCCAGGAACTGGCTCTCCGACCGCCGCTTCGCCGAAAGCTACGTCGCCGACCACCGCGCCAGGAACGGTCCGCTCAAGCTCGCCTTCGAACTTCGCCAGCGTGGCGTGGCCGACAGCCTCATCGAAGAAGTGCTGGCGCAAACCCGCGACAGCGAACTGGAGCGCGCACGCGAAGTCTGGCGCAAGAAATTCGGCACCCCCGCTGCCAGCGCGCAGGAAAAGGCGAAGCAGATGCGCTTCCTGCAGGGGCGGGGGTTTTCGATGGAAACGATCCGGCGCACGCTGAACACCTGCGTGGGCGACGACTGAGCCATTGCCGAACCAGAAGCCCGGCTACTGCCGAAGCTCGCCCTCGGCCAGCGTCAAGCCGTAGCGATTTGCCGAGACCGTGTAGGCATTAGGGTAATGCCGCATGATCACTTCCAGGTCTTCGGGTTTTCTGGCCAGCAACACAACCTGCTCATCGCGCAGCCAGGGATCGTTCTGGATGAGATCGCGCGCGTAATAACCGCGGCCGCTGTGCAAGACGATGACCTTATCCGCCTGTATGCGCGGCGGAAACTGCGCCAGGTGCGCCTGCATGAACTCGCCGATTTGCATGAAGCGCATCGCATTCGCGGCAACCAGACTCACCAGGGCCAACATGGCCACCTGCCGCAGCACGCGCGGATAATCCGTCTCGGCCAGCCTGATCACGCCCAGCGCAGCCAGCACCGGCAGCACGCCCCAGGCCGAGTGGAAGTAGCGATAGCCCCAGCCATGCCCCTGGTCGAACTCGATCAGGAAATAGGCGAAGAAGGTCAGCAGCGCAGAAGCGCTCATGAGCCGAATGCCGGGCCGCTTCTCCCCGCGGCCGCCCCACCACGCCAGCAGCAGCAGCAGGGGCGATGCCCACAGCCACAATTTCGCCAGGCCGCCGAGGCGCGCATAGATGATTTGCTCGCTGGGCCAGTGCAGCATATGGAAGAAACTGCGTAACATACCCACCAGCCTGTCGATTGAGGAGGCAGGCACGCTCCCGATCGCTGCAACTGCGGCCTGTTCTCCCTCACGCAACACGTCCTGGCGCCATAGCAGCCAACCAAGGCTCAGCATGAGAATCATCGGCAGATAACCCAGCGCGAGGAAGAACAGATTGCGCCAGACTTGACCGCGCCGTGTCGCCAGCCAGATGATCCATGGCAATGCAAAGGCGGCATGTGGAAACGGGTTATGCAGCGAGAGCGCGAAGCCTCCGGCTAGCCCGGCCAGAAACAGGCGCAAGGGCGTCGGCGCAAGCAGCAGCCATGCGAACCCCAGATTAAACAGCAGATGGGCAGGCATCGAATAGTAAGTGATGCCATTGGCAACGAATGCCGGGGAGGCTAGCGAGAACAGCAAGGCCCAGCCAACGGCAGGCCTGGAATCCAGGAGATCGCGCGCCATGCGCCCAATCAAGAGAAAGCTCAAAGCCACGATCGTCGGGTTGCACGCCCAGGGAATGCTGAGCCAGACAAACGGGGTCAGCAGCAGCGAAAACCCAGGCCAATACGCCGACATCACCGCCCCGGTCACGCGATTGACCATCAGGAAATTGTTCTGGAATGGGGGCGGAACAAGATTATCGAGCAATTCAGGCGGGAAATTCCCATGGATTTCGCCGGCGGCGAATACATTAGCCTGGAATACTGCAGCGTACTCATCCATGGAAAGCGGTTGATTCCGGTACACCAACAGTGAGCCCGCACACAAAAGTACCCACAGACCAGCAGCTACCTCATAGCGCTTATGCTCCAGGGAAAGCAGGATCTTTTCTGTCCAGTCCGAATCAAGCTGGCGCCGTCCCCCATACCAGTGGCCAATAAGCAAGACCACCAGCATCAGCCAAGAGGAAGGCAAATCGGCCCATAGCAGATTCCAGAAAATCGGCCCGCCCGAAAAGCCATTTGCTGCGATAAAAACTGTGCATGCGGCCGTGAGTACAATGGCGTATACGGTCAACCTTGTAAGAGTCATGCGTATATTTGATTGTGATTAACAGCTATAAGCTGGTCACGGGCTGGACTTGCTATTAGCTCGTACAAGCCCGCCCAAAAGCTTGGCATATTCAGCAGCGACCCTCTCCCAAGACCAGTTCGCTTGCGCATATGCGGAAGCAGAAAGGCCCATTGACTGCAATTGATCCGGATCAGCAACGATTTCTGCAAGCCGTCGCGTCCACAATCTCACCGTATCGTCCGAACCAACTTTTTCCACAAACAGGAATGCACGCGCATCAGGGCAGCCTTCTGACGTCTCCTCCCCCACCATGGCAGGCGTTCCGCAAGCCATGGCCTCCTGTACGACCAGCGGAAAACCTTCGCCCACGCTGGGCAACACAAGCAAATCAGCGGCGCGGTAATATCTCGCCAGTTCCGGCCCGGACACACCACGCACCACGATTACATTTGGCAATCCCCAATGACTTGGGTCAATCGGGCCATGCCCTGCAAACACCCAAAGATCCTCCGGAAAAGCCTGAGCCAGTTCATGCAGGATATTCAGGCCCTTCTTCTCTACGAAACGCCCAACGAAAACAAAAACATGTCTTCCAGCATCCCGCGCCGCCTCTATAGATGCATCACTAGCAAGTTCGCCATTCGGGGTGAAAATATTCAGGTCCACCCCATTGGGTAGGTATTCAGGCACGGCACGAAATCGGCAAAAAACCTCGAATTCGCGACGGACAGCGGGGCTGATGAATACCACCTGATCTGCATTCGACAACGCCAACCGCCCAAGGGTACGATTTGCAATCGTGTGAAGCTCGCGCAAGAAGGCTGAGCGATATGGTACGCCGCCGATATGCTGGGTGATAGCCACGGGAACACCGCGCAAGCGCGCAAATAGGCATGCGAATAGGCTGCCGAAATAGAGCGCATCATGGATATGCACGACATCTGCGGTGCCAATACGCTCCCACAGTATATGTAACGACCGCAGCGACCAGATTGGCCAAGGAACCCCGAAGCGGCGTTCCAATCCATTCCAGGCTGCCATCGGCAGGCATTTCACTCCTTTCGGAAAGCTCCCTGGCACAGGATCGGTATCACTAGCAAGCCAGGCAATATTCTGGCCGAAGTCTCTGGCCAGCCTTGCAGCCAAAGCGCCAGCTACATTTTCAACCCCACCGCCATGGGTCGAGAAGTAGTGCGTAATCACAAGAATTTCCTGCATCAGTATGCGTCAGATAGATGTCTAGGTCTTAACTGGTTACAGCAAAATCACACGCATGAGCTCCGGTCTGTGGACAAGCTGTACAGGAACTTATGGCCCCAACCTGCATGCGTTGCGCCAGTGCTCGAAGGAATATCAATGGCGACATTGAATTGAGAGCTAAAGTTTATTGAACAGCGCAGCAAGATATATGGCTAACGGATTTTGATGCACGACTCCCAAGCGCCTGATGGCGGCGAATCGATAAGGCATTCCACGAAACCGTAGCTGGATGAATGCCTCCATCACCTGCCTGTTGGCATCGGTCAGCCTGGATTTAATATGGCTGATAGCCCTGAGGTTCCCGTCTATGGAAGCGCTGAACTCGCCTCTGAACATGATGCCAGCACGCTCCAGGTATCCTTTCAACCCTGCCATGTACCCCACGATATTCCCACCATGCTGACGATAACGTACGCTAGGGCGGGAATCGTAATACACTCTCCCATCGCAGCCTGTGATCACGAGGTACAGTAGCCAGTCATGGAAATGAATCGATGCGTCACTCGCCTCAACTAGCAGTTGCCTTGCGGCCTCGTTGAATACCATGGTATTGCCGCTGGCGATATTTTGCACAAGCGCATTCTTAAAGCTTGGCGGTACCGTGCTTAGCGGGGAATAGCCAAGCAGATTACCCTCAGAATCAATCAGCGTCGTTCTCGAGCAGTAAAGTGCCGGGGTATCCGATGGCACTTGATTCAACACCTCAACTGCCCTAGCCAGTTTATCTGGCTCCCAAACATCATCCTGGTCGCAGAACGCCCATAACCCAGCCTTGAAAAATGGGTTCTTCGCCATGAAGATGAAATTTTGCGCGAATCCCATCCTCGGGCCATCGACCAAGCACACGCGCTCATGGTGGGTGCCCATAAAGTTTCTGGCAATTTCAAGCGTACCGTCTGTGGACCCATCATCAGAAATCACCAACGCCCACCCCCTGTACGTCTGATGTACTATCGATTCCAACTGGGCGTCCAAGTAACCAGCGCCATTGTATGTGCCGAGCAAAATCCCCAGTTCTGGCTCGTTCACATTAGCCCTTTCTGCGCCATTAAGTTTGCCATCACGATACGCACAGAAAGCAATCGCTCACATAAACACCAACTTAATTGAACAAACATCCGAGACGCCATCATTGAGCGGAAGAGTTTTAGCATTCACGATTTCTTGCGCAAAAAGCCAAACACTCCGAAAACAGCTTTAAATCCTACGCTCAGACCTCTTAACAAGGGCATAAGCTTCAGGCTGATTCCCATGCGAAAAAACGATATGTTGCGTACTTCCCGTAGAAAAAATTTTTCAAGCTCCTTGTTTCCCACTCTTCGATAATATGAACTTATCGCAGCAAATGTTTGTATGCGGCGAGCATATTGCTGATCAATTGGAACAAGGGAATTAATACCCCCTTCATGAACCCTGTAAAAGGAGGGCAGGACATCGGACATGTACTTCCCCTTTCCATGGCTCCCAAGGCGTGTCCACATAAACAAATCCCCATAAAACACGCAATTGGCCTCCGCGGGAACGTCCAGCACGTTTCTGAAGACGACAGTCAAGGTAAAAATGGATGGGGATTTTTGCAACTCTTCTCGCGTCAAATCGCGCCTGGCACCACCGAAGTCTTTTCCCCAAAACTGGCCTTCCGTGAATGAAATTGAATCCGTGTATGTCAACACGTAATCCAGGTTGGCCTCCAGAAATTCTGTCTGTCGGCTGATTTTTTTTTGGTCAATCCAGTAGTCATCTCCTTCGCATAGAGCGATGTACTTCCCCTTCGCCATTGGGAAAGTGAAGTTTGGAGGCCTAACCCCTTGGCTGAATTGATTTTCCGTCTGAAGAATCAATCGAATTATGCTCGGGTAGCGCGATTGATATGCCTTTAAGATGTCTGCCGTTCCATCTATCGATGCGTCATCGTGGACAATGATTTCAAATGGAAAGTCCGTACGCTGCATCAAGAAGCCGTCAAGAGCCTTCTTGATAAAACGTTCATGGTTATAAGTGTGGCAAACAATTGAAACAAGCGGCTCATCCGGATTGCCGCACCAGCTTTCCTTGATCTCGTTTTCATTGCGTGGCTCAGGAGGCACAGGCACAGCATCACCTGGCTTGAGGTTGGCAAGCCTGCTCTCCAGATTTGAATCCACAGTTTTCATGCTAGTCGTTAGGAAGTGGTGGACTTGCTTCGTTTCACGGAATAGAAAACGCTCAGTTTATTCAGGCTGGTTTCCGGGGAAACAGATATCGGGGATTAACACTCCGAATCATGTCAAGATTGGATTCGCGCAGAGCGGAAAAGAACAGAGGAACGAGCCAGCTACCAAGGCCTATACTCACCAGACTCGCAGCCGCCGCACCGTTAATACCATACTCTGGAATCCATAAATAATTGAGAATCACGTTGACCGGCACCGTAATCAGATTAATGAACAGCCGATAAACCTGCAGGTTCTCCGATATCAACCATATTCCCCTGGCCACAGTCTGAGCGGCAAATATGCCGGCCCAGATAGTAAACGCCAGCACACCGTAGGAACCCGCATAGGATTCGCCGAACAACAGAAGAATAAACTGCTTGCCAAACAAAATTGCTGCAATGCCGGCAAATGCGCCTATCCAGAACATTGCGCTATATAGCTGCATCAACTGCTGGCGATACCCTTCAGGATCACGTTCGCGCAGGTGCACGAAGTGCGGCATGAGCGTCTGGACGATCAGGCCTGGCAAAAAAAGCCAGGCTTCGGAAATGCTGATGGCCGCGCTGTAAAGCCCGACCTGGGCTTCATCCAGCATCTGCCCGATCATCACTTGATCGATACGCGTGTGTATAACAATGAGCAGCGAACTTGCCACGAGTGGCCAGCCATCCTTAAGCAGGCGCATCTCTGCACCACACCGCCAATCCCAGCGTCCCATTCCTACCCTGCGATGGTGTACCCAGGCCATCAAAGCAGCCGCTAACGCAATTTCCACCGTTGCCGCCACCGCGAACCAGATAACGGAGAAATCACCCATGATCAGACCGACCTTGGCAAGGCTTATCACCAGAAATGCGTACATCCGGGCCCGGACAACGTACTTAGACAGCACCTTGGCCTGATAGAAGATATCGATGGAATCCGTGGCATTGAACAGTATGCCGATAGCAAGTATTACCACCAGCGCAATAAACAGTGGATTGTCCTGCTGTGCCAGCCAAGCTGCCGGCAAGGCCAGCAGGGCTGCAGCTACGCTCCCCCACAGCTTAAGCCGTAGCACACTGCCAAGTATTTCTTTTTCTTTTTCAGGATGCTTGGTCAGTTCCCGAACCGCGACCGGATCCAGGCTCAATCTCCCTACCACGCCGAACAGAGCAACAAAGGAAAGAGCAAAGCTCAGTAGCCCGAAATCGCTTGGTCCTAGATAACGGGCAACCCAAATGCCGATAACCAAGCCGCCGGCAATGCGCAAGATGCGGTCAGCCATTAGCCAATTCAAGTTAGCGAAAAGCTGTTCTCTCATGGGTTGCGGAAGATATTTATCGAATCACAAGTCGCGCAACCGCGAGGACAAAAGAAAAATGGGGCGATTCAGAAACTCGCCCAGACTGTCATCCCGTTCAATATTCTTTGAATCAAGGTCATGGTAGCCAATCATCTGGCCTTCGCGTTGAGCAATTCCGATCTTGTTGACATCCCATGCCCCCTCACATGCCGCCAGGACAAACCGAATCATTTCCGACTTTGTTCCATGCTCAAACAATGGAAGGTTTCTGTCACCTTTCCAGTTAAACCCCAACTGAAACATCAGGAAACGTGTTTGGCTAGCCAGCTTTGCGAGGCTGTCAGAAATATGCACAAGAGCATCTGATCTGGAAAACCCACCTGGGCCATAATCATCTCCCACGTGATGCAATACGTTGAGCAGCAAAATCACATCCACCTTGCAGCCAGATTGTTCATGTGCGAAATCGACATACCGTGCATCTACGGTAATTCTTTGGTCGAGACAGAGGTGCCTTGCTGCCGTTTCCACAAACAAAGCATGCTCTCGATTCCCTTCAAAATAATGCACATGGGCCGCCCCTTGCTCTAGGGCACCGAAAGTGAAGTAGCCTGTATTGCCTCCAATATCGGCTACCACCTTGGCTCGAAAATCGAAATTCCGCACCAAATAATCCAGCCTTTCTGACTCATGCCGTGGCTGGGCATGCACCCCTGCAAAGGGGAGCAGTTCCGCAACCTTGGGGTGCAGAAGCTGGTAGCCGGAATGTTTGCTTGTTTTGTTGTAAAGCTCAATCAGCTCTTTTTCCGATTCGATCATGTGGGCACTTTTCCGACCAATTCAGCCCTAAAAAGCTTGATGGTGTCTTCTTGCAAGAAAATGTCCGATACAAGCCAGCGATGAAGATCATCATTCATCGCCTTCTGGCTGTATCCGTGAAACGATGTCATGTTTCCAGAAAATTTGTCGCTGACGTATCCGCCATACCAGAAATAGTCTCTGGATGTTTCCTCTGCTTGCCCCTCTGCAACGGAAGCGGTTTCAAACTGAATATGCTGGTCGTCAAGAAATTGCTCCAGCATGGCAGGGCAGTTGTCGGCAATGAACTGCAATGGGCCCCAGAATCTTGGGTTTGCCTCAATCATGTAATACTGGTCCTCGCTTTTCCTGATCTCGATCATGATTAAGCCATGAAAGCCCAAAGACACAAGCAAACCTGCATATTGCTCACCAACCGCACAAGCATGTGCATTTGAAGCGCGCGCCGCGATGATCGATCTTCCTTCTCCCTGCTGAATCAGGTTTTGCTGTGAATAGCTCACAATTGGGCCATTCTTGGAAATGTGATACAGCAGATAATGACTTTCTCCATCCACGTACTCTTCGAAATAGAAGTCTCCGCCGGGCTCGTCATTACAGAACGCCTGATAGTCGGCATTATTGAAAATCAAATAGGGTTTTGCCCGAACCCCCGAACCGGATTCGTAACAGCTCTTTTTGGCGACAACGGGAAAATATTTATCCCCCTCAGGCATCGCTTTGGGAACAACAAGGCCGCTGTGTTGGCATATGGTGCGAAAGGCGTATTTGTCAGAAATTTTTCTGTACAACTCAATATCAACGAGCGGCATATCAACACCGGCTAGCCTGATTTCTGGACGGTGCGCCAGGAAGAATCTGTTCAGATACTCAGAAGTCGGGAGAACCAGCAGGCTGGCATAAGAAAAAGCCTTCTTGATTGCCGAGAAATACTCAAGGCTCTTGCTTATTTTGAGTTCCAAACTCTCCCTCACCAGGAAAACCCAATCCCCGAAATCCGTCAGGAAAATGGGGTCTGTCTCGTCCTTGGCAATCAAATGAGCTCGCAGTCCACGAGCTTTGAGGAAACGGCAAAAAGCGACTACCGCCCTCGTGTTGTATCCGGTGAACGCGACAATTCCTGTATTCATCTGCCCAGTCAACTTGGGTCGGCAATAATGCCCGCGATCTTGTCTATCGTTTCCCGCTCAATCTCGGGATAAATCGGCAGACAGATCACTTGAGACGCGACCTCCGTTGCAACCGGGAGGTTTCTTGGATCGGCGCTCGCTGTTCCACGATACATTGGCATATTGCTAATCAGCGGATAAAAATAACGCCGCCCATAAATACCCTGATCCCGCAAGCGCTGATAGAGATCATCCCGCCCCAAGGGGAAATCCGTCTCAATCATGATTGGAAAATATGCGTAATTCCTGCTTGTTTCAGGAGGTTCAGCTAGGCAGCGAATCCCTTTTATTCCCGCAAGGGAGTTTCTGTATATCTTGTCTATCGATCTTCTTTTTCCTATCGCCTTGTCTACGTAATTTAGCTGCAGCAAGCCCAAGGCCGCCTGGAATTCGTTCATCTTGCCGTTTATACCCGCCGCCATCACGGTAACCTCGTCAGCAAAACCGAAATTCTTCAAATAATCCACACGCTGCTTGGTCTTCGCATCAGGACAAACGATGGCTCCACCCTCAAAGGTATTGAACACCTTGGTGGCATGAAAGCTCAACACCGAAAGGTCGCCGTGCCTGAGCAGGCTTTCTCCCTTGTGCCTGACGCCAAACGCATGAGCCGCGTCGTATATGACTTTCAGGCCATATGTGTCGGCAATCTGCTGAATTCGCTCGACTGCGCAGGGATTTCCATAGCAATGGACCGGCAAAATTGCGGTCGTTTGCGGGGTGATCGCAGCCTCGATCTTGTCCGGATCAAGGTTGCAGGTTTGCGGATCGATATCCACGAATACCGGCTTGATGTTGTTCCAGACCAGCGAATGCGCGGTGGCAACGAATGAATAGGGCGTGGTGATGACTTCGCCGCTTATGCGCAGGGTCTGCAAGGCGGTGACAAGGGCGATTGTGCCATTGGCAAAAAGCGCCAGATGTTCCACGCCCAGATATTCACACAGGGCATCCTCAAGCTGTTTGTGGAAAGGCCCATTGTTGGTCAGCCGTTTGCTTTCCCAGATTTGCTCCAGGTAGGGAATGAACTCTTCGAGGGGAGGCAGAAAGGGCTCAGTGACATAGATAGATTTCATGATACTCCCCGTATTCCGAACAACTTTTCAGATGCAATTTGCATGGTCGCGTAAATGAAGAAATTCTGGCGCCCAGCCTTTGGAAGCGGTTCAGCTTATTGTTTGCAGACTACATATAGGATACTCGACCCCTTGAGTCCGAGGCGTTCAAAGATGTCCGCCCCAAATTCATTCCTGCCGAGCTGCTGGACTATAAATCCGCTCTCTCTAATTCGGCGAACGTAATCATCATGTCCATAGAGCCTTACGTGATCACCCTGCCCGAACAGGCGCCAGCGGTCACTCTCTGTAATTGCCGTAGGATCTTCCAAAGTCTTCGGCAAGCCAGCAATGACGGGCGCCATGAGAATTCCTCGCCCACCAGCCCGAGCAATTCTGTGGAGTTCTCTCATTGCCTGTAGATCATCAGCCACATGCTCAAGCACATGGCTACAAATGAAAAAATCTATGCTGCTATCGGCAAACGGGAGATTCATCAGGTCGACCTTATAATCGACCTCCTGCATCATCTTATCCACCGTCTTGTAATCAAGAAAAATCCGAGCATCGCGGATAAATCCAGAAAGCATGCGTTCGGGCGCAAAATGAATAGCCCTTTCCGTATCTGAGAACCCACCCGACTTGATCTGATCTTGTATCCAATACGCATAGAGCCTTTCCCGGTCGGAAGCGCCGCAATTGCAACACGAATAAGTATCCAACGCCGTCATCTCGCCCTCGCCAAAGTGCTGGTACCCAAACCTTTCGGCATTCTCCCTGTAATAATCAGGCAAAGGCAAAAACGCCACACCCGACAAGCCACATACTGGGCATGAATTGTTTTTCTTTCCCGCTCGAACACGGCACTTAAGTTTCTTGAAAAGATGCTTGAAAGCATCGGCAAGAGCTTTCAGTCCTGACTCGATCCTTTGCGCAAGTCCGGTCTTGTTGTCATCGACAGCAGCCATTGATTTCGAGGCTGCCATAACGATCTTCATTTAGCCCATTCCTCGTGCAGCATGTTGAACAGGAACGAGGCGAATATCGCATTCACGCCCAGCAGCATGATGGTGGTGGCAACGAAGGCGAGATGCACGGTGTCGCCCATCTCGCCGAAGCCGCTGGCCAGCCATTCGGCCAGCAGCCAGACGTCGGCGGCCAGTCCGGCAGCGGCGAACAGGCCGCCGATGATCAATCCGCGCTCCAGGGTAAACCAGTCCAGCATGCGGCCGAACGCGGAGCGTTGCCTGATCGGCTTGCGCCCGGCGTTGATGAGTCGCGCCAGCAGGGCGAAGCCGATGATGTTCGCGCCCAGCAGCGTGAACAGACTGGCCAACGCCAGGAAATGGATACCGAAGCTGAAGCCGCCGATCTGCGCCGGGCCGGATGCCAGCGCCACCATGCCGGCCATACCGAAAAGAAACAGCAGGCCGCCGGGGATGAGGTAGAGCCAGTCCGGTGCATAGGTCAGGATGAAGCGCAGGTGTCGCCAACCGTCGCGGAAGGAGCGCAGGTGCGGCGGACGGCCGCGCTTGTCGGGGTAAAGCCGGGTCGGAATCTCGGTGATGCGCAGGCCGGCGTGCGCCGCGCTCACCACCATCTCGGTGGCGAACTCCATGCCAGCCGTGCGCACGTTCATGCGCTCGAAGGCGTCGCGGGTGAAGGCGCGCATGCCGCAGTGGAAGTCGTTGATCGGAATCCGGTACATCACGCGCGCCAGCGTGGACAGTACGGGGTTGCCGAGGTAGCGGTGCAGCGGCGGCATGGCGCCTGGCTCGATGCCGCCCTTGAAGCGGTTGCCCATGACGAGGTCGTAGCCCTCTTCGATCTTGCGCACGAAATCGCCGAGCGCGGCCCAGTCGTAGGAATCGTCGGCATCGGCCATGATGACGATGCGCCCGCGCGCCGACGTGATGCCCGTCAGCAGCGCCGCGCCGTAGCCCTTGCGCGGCTCGTGCACGACGCGCGCGCCGAGCGATTCGGCGATCTCGACCGAGCGGTCGGTGGAGCCGTTGTCCGCCACCACCACTTCGCCGGCAACGCCCAGCTCGGCGAAGGCGCGCTGGATCTTTTCGATGCACAGGCCGAGGGTCTTTTCCTCGTTGAGGCAGGGCATGACGGCGGAAACCCGCAATTCCCGGTCGGACATGCTCGCGATATTCGGGGCAGGCGTCTGCATGTGCGCGCTACCGCTCTGCCCGCAGCCGGGCGATGTAGGACATGAATGCCTCTTCCAGCGATGCGCCCTGCGGCTGCACTTCAAGAACCTCGTGTCCGGCCTGCCTGGCGGCATCCAGCACCGCCCACAGGTTTTCATGCCCGACCAGCTGCGACCATCTGCCCTCGCCGTCGGCGGCGAAACCGGCAACGGCGGCCGCGCCCCGGGTCCGCACCAGCATCCTGCGGCCGACGTCGCCGAGCAGTTCGTCGGGCGAGCTGATGGTGCGCAGCTGGCCCTGGTGGATAATGCCGAAGCGGTCGGCCAGGCGCTCGACGTCGTGCAGGATGTGCGAGCAGAAAAAGACCGTGCCGCCCTGCGCCTTGTACTCGCCGAGCACTTCGCCGACCAGGCGGCGGCCTACCGGGTCCAGGCCCGACAGCGGCTCGTCCAGCACCAGCAGCCGCGGCCTGCAGGCCAGCGCGTGAGCGAGCGCGGTGCGCTGGGTCATGCCCTTGGAAAAGGTGCGGATGCGCTTTTTCGCCACGTGCGCGATGTCGAAGCGCTCCAGCCAGCGCATGCAGTGGCCGTCCAGCCCGTCGGCCGGCACGCCGTGCATGCGCGCGCCGGCCTTGAGGAATTCCAGCGGCGTGAGGTAATCGTAGAGGTAGAGGTTTTCCGGCACGTAGCCCACGCCCTTGCGCGAGGCATGATCGGACACGTCCTTGCCGAATATTTCGATGCGTCCCGCGTCGGCCTGGCTCAAGCCCATCATGATCTTGATGGTGCTGGTCTTGCCGGCGCCGTTGGGCCCGACGAAACCGAAGGCTTCGCCCTCCGCCACCGCCAGCGACACGCCGCGCACCGCCTCGACGGTGCGAAAGCGCTTGTCGCGAAAGCGCTTGTGCAGATTTTCTATGTGGATTGCAGTGCTCATCTTGGCAGCATCACCCTGTTCTTCGGTCTAAGCAGCACGGGCTGGCCCTTTTCGTCGAGGCCATAGCCGATGCCCAGCGGGTCTTGCGGCAGGTGCTGCAGTTCGCCCGCCGCAAGCAGTTCGTCCAGGCTCGCCGGCACCCGCCCGTGGCGTGCAGCGAACTTCGCAGCCGCCGCGCGCAGGTCGATCAGCCCCTGCAGCCGGTCGATGCGCACCTGCAGGCTGGCTTTCAGCTTCTGGCTGCGCGAGTTCTGCTGCATGGCACGGATCAGGTTGATCGCCAGTTGCGGGTCTTCGCCCTTTTCGCGCCAGAGCGCGGCCATCCCGATCACGCCTTCCTGCTCTTTCTGGTCGAGGCGATCCGCGACGCGCAGCAGGATTTCGGCGCCGCCGTTTGCATCGCGTTCGAAATAATAGCGGTTGAAGGCATGGAAGAACCCCGGCAGGAAATCCCAGCTGCGCGCATCCATGGCGCGCGACTCGATGAACTGGGTCGGCTCGACCAGCCCGTTCCAGGGCAGCACGGCCTGCGCGATGTAGTAGTTGTCCTCGTGCGCCGGGTTCAGCGTGGAGGCGCTCTTCTGCACTTCGGACAATACGCGCAGCGTGGTCTGGTCCTGTTCGTTGATGGTCAGCACCAGCGCGCGGAACGTCTCGATGTTGGCGGCCAGGTAGCGGTCGCCCATGGCCAGGAACACCTGCAGTTCCGGCGGCAGGGCGACTTCCAGGGTTTCGGGACCCAGGTCGACCGGCGTCTTGTTGACCTGGACGATGCCGGCCGCATACACCAGCAGCGCCACGCCGGCAGCCAGGACGATGCGCAGGGAGGAAGCGAAGCGCACGCCCATCAGTTGAACTGGCGCCGACGGAACAGCCACACGGACAGCGCCAGCATCAGGCCGATGTAGCCCAGCGCCATGAGGAATACGCCCGCCAGGAAGCCCGTGTCCGGCTGGTGCGCATAAAGCGGGTAGTAACGGATATCGAGGCGCGAGAGGTCGGGCAGCGTCCAGCGCAGCACCTCGAACACCGGCATGAGCGAACTCTTGAGCGCTTCGTCCTTGCCGCCCATTTGCGTCAGATATTCCATGGCCGGACCGAGGCTGCGCGCGGCGACGGCGAAGGCCAGGCCCACCAGCAGGGGCAGGAAGGGCGTGGATGACAGCACGGCGATCAACATGCCGAAGCTGGCCACCACGGCCAGGTCCAGCACCAGCGCCGCCAGCGCCAGCAGGAAGGGGCCCTTCAGGCTGACGGGATTGCCCTGGTCGTAGTTGAGCCCCGACAGCAGGGTGGTGGCCGCGAGCAGCGCGCCCAGCAGGGCGATGACCAGCACGGTCAGCACCAGCAGGCCCAGGTAGCGGCCGAACAGGAAATGGCTGCGCGGCAGCGGATAGGTCAGGCTGACGAAAATCGTGCGCCGCTCGATCTCGCGGCCGACGAATTCGTAGGCCCAGAACAGCACCAGGATGAGGCCGACGGCGCGCACGAAGGAGAAGCCGACGTCGAGCGTCACGGTCGCCGGCTGGCGCGGCGAGAAGGTGCCGGCCAGGTAGGCCGCGCCCATCATCAGCACGCCGATGGCCAGCAGGCTTTGCAGGACGTGGCTGCGCAGGCCGGACCGCAGGGTGATCAGAAAATGCTGGTACATGGTCTCGTTCCGCTCAATCAGTTCTTGCGCAGGGTTTCACAGGCGTAAAGATACACGCCGCCGGAAAAAAACGGCGCATGCCACGCGGCCAGTGCATGGGGGTCGTGGCGCTTGTCCAGAATCACGTAGTCTAGCCCAGGATCGGCGCAGGCCTGCCGCAGGGCCGGCAGCGTGCCCGGCACGATGTCCGAGAGCGCATCCGTCTGCCGGCGCAGCATCTCCTCGCGCGTCGGGAATTTCATCCTCGCCAGCGAGCCGGCCAGGGGATAGACGTTCTGGTAGCGCCGGTAGATTTCCATCGCCAGCGGACGCGAGAATATCAGCCCGGCCGATTGCTGGCGCGAAAAATAGCTCGACCTGCCCAGCAGCAGCCAGGTCTGCTCCCATCCGCCCAGCCAGTACACCGTGGCATCGACGGGAATGTGGCGGTTGAAAGGCGTCTGCTGCCACAGGCTGCCGCCTTCGAGCAGCTTCAGTTGCGGGCTGCGCGCATCCCAGTTCCTGCCGTAGCCGAGGAACAGCACGCCGGCCAGCAGGAGCCCGAGCGCGGCCGGCCGTTTCCACTGCCACGCCAGCCAGACCAGCAGGGCAATCGCCAGGGTCAGGGCCGACTCGCCGGCATTGAGCGCATCGCGCCAGACGAATACGGTGCGCGCAGCATTGAGTTCGCTGCCCGGCAGCACGGCGAGATAGGCGGTGCTCGCGCCCACGGCCACCCAGACCAGTCCCAGGGCGACCGCCGCGGCCAGCGCTGCTTCCAGCACGCGTTCGGCGACGCGGCCCATGTGCGCGCGCTGCCAGTACAGCAGGGCCACCAGCAGCAGGATCAGGCTGCCGCTGTAGTCGCGCAGGAACCAGGCCGCCCACAGCCCGAGCACGACGAAGCGGGCGGGCCGCCACAACTGCACCGAGACGATGGCGACCGCCGCCCAGCCGAACACGTACATCAGCCAGAGCGTGCGCCAGGTCTGCATCTGCAGCACCAGCACGCCGTGCAGCCAGTCGCCGAAGACGAGCGCGACCAGCCAGCCGGCAAGGCCGGTCGCGCAGGCCGCCAGGAACAGGCGCCGCTGCCAGGTTTCGCCGGCCAGCCAGGCCGCCCACAGCAGGGCGGCGGCATGGAAGCCGAGGGTGTTGTAATTTCGCGCGACCCACTCTGACGGAAACAGGAAATAGCTGGTGCGCTTGTGCAGCAGGTCGAACCACTGCACATCCATGGCCTGCAACAGCCGCCCGAACATGGGCGCCTCGAACAGCGCCAGCGCGCAGGCCGCCAGCGCGCCGGCAAGCACGCCCCAGGCCCACTGCCGGGTGAAGCGCAGTTCGTAGAAGAACACGAGCATCGCACCGGCGAGGGCCATGATCGGATGCATGGCCATGCCCGCGAGCCAGCAGGCCAGCGCCAGCCAGCGCCGCTGTTGCAGCCACAGCGCGCAGGCCAGCAGGGTCAGCGCATTGGCCCACAGCCGCGGCACGGCGAACGGCTCGGCGACCTCGAAAATCTCGCTTCCGCCGTATTTGATCGGCATGACCGCGAGCAGGAAGAGGAACAGCCAGCGCACGCCGCCCTGCCAGATCGAGGACAGCCGCCACGCGGCGAAGCACCACGCCATCGCGCCGGTCAAGGTGAGCAGCAAGGCCGCCTGGCCGAGCCCCGTGCCTTGTGCCAGGCCGGCATAGAAAAAACTGTACAGCGTGTAGTCGTCCTGCGAGCCGAACAGGAAATAGACATCCCGCGCGAAATGCTCGGGATGGAGGTGCTTCAGCGCCTGCAGCGCATACAGCACGGCATCGTGGCGGATGCCTTCATAAGGATGATGCAGCAGCCACAGCAGCACGAACAGGGCGAACAGCAACGGGCCGCGCCATTGCCCGGCCATCAAGCGGTCCATGCCCAAGCTGCCCATGCGTTCACACCCAGCGAGTTCTCCCCATAAAAAACCCCTCCACGAGGGAGGGGTTCTGCGTCAGTCCGCAGTTCGATCAGGTTTAGCTGGCCGAACCGCCACTACCGGGGCAACCGGAAGTGGTGGCGCTGAGGGTGTCGACATAGCCGGTCGAAGTGTTGACTTCGGTGGTGCCGCAGGCGCGGACGCCGCCGCCTTCGGTGGTGCCGCCGTAGATGTACTTGCCCTTGGTGCTGCCGGTCTGCACGGCCGCTGCCGTGGTGCTGCAGAAATAGGAAGCGCCGACGTTGGCGGAGGTGTTGAAGGTGAACGAAGTGGCCACCATCGGGCAAGCGGCATTGTTAATTGACGTCGCATTACCTGTGGTCGAAGGGGCGATCGTGCCGCTGACGGCAGCGCCGGAAAGAACGGACATCAGCGCAAACAAAGCGATTTTTTTCATGGTCAGGGCTCCCTTATCAGTTGCTGTTGGCAGACACGGCAGTCAGGAAGTTGCGGGCGTCAGCCTGCGCAGCCTTGTCCTGGCCTTTTTTCTGGTATTCGGTGAACTGGGGGATGGCGATGGCGGCGAGGATGCCGATAATGGCCACCACGATCATCAGTTCGATCAGGGTAAAACCTTTTTGCAGAGATTTCATGGACGTCTCCAGTGTGTTAACAAAATCAATCAAGACAGGGCCGGCACAGGTCAGAGGCCTTGCAGGCTATTACGAGCAGTTAGCGTGCCAACTTTAGCCACCTTAACACTTTTTTTCACAAAGCCGCATGAAAGCTTGATGTCAGGCGCGTTCCCCGCAGTTGCCCGAATGCGCGAGCTGCCGAAAAACGTCAGCAGTTGCCGCTATCGGTCACTGGGAGTTGGCCGTGACTGCGGTCAGGAAATTGCGTGCGTCGGACTGCGCCGACTTGTCTTGTCCCCTGGCCACGTATTGCGTGTAGGACGGAATCGCCACTGCCGCCAGAATGCCGATGATCGCCACGACGATCATCAGTTCGATCAAGGTAAAGCCTGTTTGCCTGAACATCCCCGAATCCTCCAGAATTGGCCAGCATGTCCGTAAGCCCAGAACGGGACCGCTTTTCGCCACACCATTACATTAATCTGCCGCCGACTTGACTCACGCGGCACGCTGGTTCCCGTTACACGACAAAATGCCACGACACGAGAAAATGAGCAAATCCCGTACCAACTTGTTGAAGATCGCGGAACCCACTGGCCGGGCAAGTCGTATCGGCCTTGTGCCTGGCCGCTGCGCCGAATGAAGCTGCCCGGCCGCCTGCTCGAAACCGAATTTGGCCGCTACCTGCTGGTCGGCGGCCTGGCCTTCGTCGCCGACTTCCTCGCATTGTGGGCGCTGGTCGCGCTGTTCGGCCTGCACTACCTGCCCGCCACGGCGCTGGCCTTCGTGCTGGGGGTGTGGGTCAATTATCGGCTGTCGGTCCGCTGGGTGTTCGTCTATCGCGCCGTCAGCGTCACCGGCGTCGAGTTCGCCATCTTCCTGGCGGTCGGCATCGTCGGGCTGGGCGTGAGCCTGGGCGCCATGGCGCTGTTCGCAGGCTGGCTCGGCATGCACTACCTGCCGGCCAAGGCCTTGGCCACGATACTGACCTTGCTGGTAAATTTCGGGGGGCGCAAGCTGCTGCTGTTCACCCGCTGGAACGACACGCCCGCAGCCATTTCCGAAGAACCCTGACAAGACCTTACCCGGCCAATGAATTCCCAAGACAGAAAAACCGCCGTCATCATCGGCGCCGGCCCGGCCGGACTGACCGCCGCCCTCGAACTGCTGCGCCGCAGCGACATCCGCCCCGTGATCCTCGAAGCCGACGACTGCGTGGGCGGCATTTCGCGCACGGTCAACTACAAGGGCAACCGCATCGACATCGGCGGCCACCGTTTCTTTTCCAAGTCGGACTGGGTCATGGACTGGTGGCGCGAGATCCTGCCGGTCGAGGCCGAGGCGGGACAGCCACTGGCAATCTCCTACCAGAACCAGACCCGCACGGTGACCGGCGACGGCAGCCATGGCGACCAGGTGTTGATGGTGCGCGGGCGGCTGTCGCGCATCTACTATCTGCGCAAGTTCTTCGACTATCCGCTGAAGCTGACTCCCGCCACCCTGGCCAATCTCGGCATCGTGCGCGTCATCCGCGTCGGCAGCAGCTACGTGTGGGCGCGGCTGTTCCCGCGCAAGCCCGAGAAGAGCCTGGAGGATTTCCTCGTCAACCGCTTCGGCCGCCAGCTCTACCTGACCTTCTTCAAGGACTACACGGAAAAGGTGTGGGGCGTGCCCTGCCAGGAAATCAGCGCCGAATGGGGCGCCCAGCGCATCAAGGGCCTGAGCATCAGCAAGGCGGTGATGCACGCGCTCGGCAAGCTGCTCAAGGGCAAGGGCGATGTCGGGCAGAAGAACACCAACACCTCGCTCATCGAGCAGTTCCTCTATCCCAGGTTCGGCCCCGGCCAGATGTGGGAAGCCGTGGCCGAACAGGTGCAGGCGAAAGGCGGCGAGTTGCAGTACCGCCACCAGGTGCGCGGGCTGAACCTGGCAAACGGCGAAATCCGCTCGGTGCGCGCGCACGATCTCGCCAGCGGCCGCGACATCGACATCGCCTGCGACTACGTGATTTCCACCATGCCGGTGCGCGACCTGGTGCGCGGCATGGGCGACAAGGTGCCGGCCGAGGTGCGCGACGTCGCGCTCAATCTGCCCTATCGCGACTTCATCACCGTCGGCCTGCTGGTCGACAGGATGCGGCCCAACCCGCAGTCGCGCTCGACCCAGTCCAACCACATGCCGCCGGACAACTGGATCTACATCCAGGAGTCGGACGTCAAGGTCGGCCGCCTGCAGATTTTCAACAACTGGAGCCCGGGCATGGTGGCCGACCCCGGGCAGATCTGGATGGGGCTGGAATATTTCTGCAACGAGGGCGACGCGCTCTGGGAAATGAGCGACGCCGCCCTGCAACAACTGGCACGCGAGGAAATGGCTAGGATGAACCTGATCGATCCCGCGGACGTGAGGGACAGCATCGTGATCCGCATGCCCAAGGCCTATCCGGCCTATTTCGGAGCTTACGAGAAGTTCGACGTGGTGAAGGGGTTTCTGGACGGCATCGGCAACCTGTTCCCGGTCGGCCGCAACGGCATGCACCGCTACAATAATCAGGACCACTCCATGCTGACCGCCAGGCTGGCCGTGGACAACATCATCGCCGGCATCACCGACAAGTCCAACATCTGGCAGGTGAACATCGACGACGACTATCACGAGGAAAAGAAGCCGGCCTGAGTTCGCCGGCTCTGCAATGAAAAACGGCCTGCATCGCTGCAGGCCGTTCGCATTTGGTGGGTCGGGCGAGATTCGAACTCGCGACCAACGGATTAAAAGTCCGCTGCTCTACCGGCTGAGCTACCGACCCCTTGCCGCACGTTAAACCACCGTGCAGCAAAGCGCAAAATTATACCGGAATAAATGATCCCGTCAAAGCCGAAAGCGCATCAAATTGCATCAAATCGTCAAACCGCTTCCAGCTTGCGCATGCCCGCGGGCAGCAGCTTGAGGTCGACCAGGGCGGTGATGAAGGCCTTGAAGAAGGTAGCCTCGCCTTCGTACACCATCTTGTAGTACTGCACCTTCATGGTCACCGCGCTGCCGAGCACGATGGCGATGAAGGTGAGGATGGAGCCGAGCGCCAGGGTGGAGAAGCCAGTGACGGCCTGGCCGATGGTGCAGCCCATGGCCAGCACGCCGCCGAAGCCCATGAGGATCGCGCCGATGAAGTGGTTGGCGAAATCGCGGAAGGAGGCGAACCACTCGATGCGGAAGCTCCTCGACAGCAGCGCCCACAGCAGCGAGCCGGCGATGACACCGGCCAGGGCCATGATGCCGAAGGTCAGCAGGGTGTTGTCGAAGCCCTTCATGGCATAGCCCAGGGTCTGGCCCATGGGATTGATGAAGGTGAAGGACTGCGCGGCGAGCGCGGCGGTGGAAGCGGGCTTGACCGCTTCGGCCGGGGCATAGAGGTCCCAGTCCTGCGCATACGCCTGCATGGCGAGGATGTCGCCGTCGGCGTCGATCTTGATGTTGCTGGTGACGTACCAGGCCGCCAGGATGGCGAGACCGACCACGAGGCCGCCGAGGATGTTGTCGAAGCTGCCGCGGAAATCGGCCGACTTGAAGGCCCACAACAGCAGCACGACGCCGATGATGGCGGCCATGACCAGGCGGCCGGTAGCGACGTTCTCGCCGAACAGCATGGCGCCGAGGTCCTGGTTGGTGGACAGCGCGACCGCGGCGGGGTTGGTCCAGGAATAGAAAAGCACCGAATACAGGGTCTTGTCGCTGCCCGGGAAGGGATTGATCATGTAGTAGGCGATGACGGCGATGATGAGCAGCACCATGACGGACTTGATGTTGCCGCCGCCGATGCGGATCAGGGTCTTGTTGCCGCAGCCGGAGGCGAGCGTCATGCCGATGCCGAACAGCACGCCGCCGAGCACGTTCTCCAGCCAGACGAGGTTGCTCTGGCGGTAGGGCGGGAAGGTGCTGGTGACGTTGACCAGGCCGGCGGCTTCGAGGCCCATCACGCCCAGCACGCCGACGGCGATGGCGAATACCCACGCGCGCATGCGGCCGGTGTCGCCCATGTTGACCCAGTCGGAGACCGCGCCCATGGTGCAGAAATTGGTCTTGTTGACCACCGCGCCCATGACCAGGGCGATGGCGAAGGTCGACCACAGGAAAAACGACTGTGCGCTGGCAAAGTCTTGGTAGGTCATCTCAGTTGCCTCCTTGTAGTGTGCGGGACGCGGCCGCGGCTATCCTGATGAAAAACGGAATTCTAAGGGTTTCGCCGGGAATGCCAACTGGACATTAAATACCATACCACTGCCGGCGCAAAGTCCGGACGGCCAGTTATCGGCTCAGGCTTGCCGCGCGTAGCGGGTCGGGTCGGCCAGGCCTGCGGCACGGAAGCCCTCGCTCCGCAGCCGGCAGGAATCGCAGCGCCCGCAGGCGAGGCCTTCGCCGGTGGCCTGGTAGCAGGAGACGGTCTGGCCGTAGTCGACGCCAAGCGTCGTGCCCAGCTGGATGATTTCCGCCTTGCTCAGGCTGATGAGGGGCGCATGCACATGGAAGCCGCCCTGCTCCACGCCAGCCTTGGTTGCCAGGTTGGCCAGTTTCTCGAAAGCCTCGATGAATTCCGGACGGCAGTCTGGATAGCCGGAGTAGTCCACGGCGTTGACGCCGATGAAGATGTCGCTCGCCTCCAGCACTTCGGCCCAGGCCAGCGCATAGGCCAGCATGACGGTGTTGCGGGCGGGCACGTAAGTGATGGGGATGCCTTCGGTGGGCGCTTCCGGCACGTCGATGGCCGTGTCGGTCAGGGCCGAACCGCCCAGCTGGCCGAGATCGATGCGCACCACGCGATGCTCGGCCGCGCCCAGGCTTGCGGCCACGCGGCTGGCCGCCTGCAGCTCGGCCACATGGCGCTGGCCGTAATCGAAGGACAGCGCATGGCAGGCGTAGCCACGGGAATTGGCGACGGCGAGCGTGGTCGCCGAATCGAGGCCGCCGGACAGCAGCACGACCGCCCGTTTCATCGGGCGCGTTCCTCGCCGCCGTGCTTCATCGGGCGCGTTCCTCGCCCCACAAGTGCTTGTGCAACTGGATCTGCAGGCGCGCGCCGACCTTGTCGGCGAGCATCCAGTCGGCCAGACTGCGGGCGTCGAGGCTGCCATGCACCGGCGAGAACAAGACCGGCACTTCGCGCGGGAAATCGTCGCGCCGCATTACCGCCAGCGCCCATTCGTAATCCTCGCGGTCGGCCAGCACGAACTTGATCTCGTCGTTGCGGTTGAGGACCGAGAGGTTTTCCCAGTGGTTGCGGTCGGCCTCGCCCGACCCCGGCGGCTTGATGTCCATGATGCGCGACACGCGCGGATCGACCCCGGCCACGGCGAGCGCGCCACTGGTTTCCAGCGATACGTCGTAGCCGGCATCGCACAGCGCTTCCATCAGCACGAGGCAGTGTTTCTGCGCGAGCGGTTCGCCGCCGGTGACGGTCACATACTGCGTGCCGTAGCCCGCGACCGTGTCGAGGATGTCGGCGATTTTCCAGGTTTCGCCGCCGGTGAAGCTGTAGGTCGTGTCGCACCAGCCGCAGCGCAACGGGCAGCCGGACAGGCGGATGAACACCGTGGGCAGCCCGGTGCGCGACGTCTCGCCCTGCAGCGAAAAGAATATCTCCGTCAGGCGGAGTTCAAGCTGGGTGTCCAATTGGTTCGGCGGGCTTATTTGAGCAGTTCCAGGCGCTTGGCGGCGATGGCGGCCGCATTGGTGCCGGGATACCTGGCGACGATTTCCTGAAAATTCTTTTTGGCGCCAGCCGTGTCCTTCAATTCCATCTGCGAACTGGCGATGTTGAGCAGGGCATCCGGCACCTTGGGGCTTTGCGGATAGGCGCTCAGCAGTTTCGTCTGCTGTTCGAGCGCACGCTTGTAATCCTTCTTCGCATAGGAGGCGTAGCCGCTCCAATACTGGGCGTTGGCTGCCAGCGCGCTGTTGGGATAGGTCTTGATGAAGGCATCAAAGCCGGCGATGGCCTTGTCGTAATTGCCGGCCTTGAACTGGTCCAGCGCCTCTTCATAGGCCCTGGATTCGGCCAGCGTGTCCGCCGCGGCCGGCTGTGCAGGCGCGGCACTGGCCGGCGCTGCTTCCTTGGCCTGCTTGCGCAGGTCCTCGATGCGCTTGTCGAGATCGAGATAAAGATCGCTCTGTCGCTTGCTCAGCGACTCGAACTTGTGCTCGAGCATTTCGTTCTGGCCGCGCAGGCGCGACACCTCGGCCTTGAGCGCCTCGATGTCCTTGAGCAGGGTGAAGGCCGCATTGCCCGACAGCGTGGCCGCCGGCGCAGCGACGGCCTGGGCTGCGTCCGGCTGCGGCTGGGGGGGCTGCTGCGCTGACGCGCCCCCCGCTGCCAGCGCCGCCACGGGAAGCAGCAGCGACGACAGCCAGCGCAGGTTCATGCTGCGGTTCATTCGTCGCCGTACACGATGTCGGCGCGGCGGTTCTCCGCATAGTCAGCCTCGGTGGTACCGGTGCTGCGCGGCTTTTCCTCGCCGAAGCTGACCGCTTCCATCTGGCCGTCCTGCACGCCGTTCACCGCAAGCGCCTTGCGCACGGCTTCCGCGCGCTTCTGGCCGAGCGCGAGGTTGTATTCGCGGCTGCCGCGTTCGTCGGCATTGCCCTGGATGGTGACGCGGGCATTGCGGTTGTTGTTGAGATAGGCGGCATGCGCATCGACCATGGGCCGATACTCGTCCTTGACCACGTACTTGTCGAAATCGAAATACACGCTGCGCTTGGAAAGGATGTTCGCCGGGTCCTTGCGCGGATCACCCTGCCCCATCGTCGTGCCCGAGACCGACTGCCCGCTGGTGCCCGAGGTCGCCGCCGAGCTGTCGGCTGCGGTCGCGGCCGGCTTGGCGGTGCTGCGGTCTTCGATGGCTGCCTCCTTGTCATCGACACCCATGGTTTGACATCCCGCCAGGGCTCCCAGAACCAGCATCGGCAAAAGAATACGCTTCATCATCAGTCTCCTTGATTTAACAACAACGCACTACTTCAGAACCACCGGGCGCCCGCAAATGAAGGGCCCGGCACGGCAAAACCGGTTTCACGGCCCCCAGTCCGGCTCGCGCGCGTCGATGCCGGATTCGGAAAGCTTGGCCCGGGTGCGGCCATCCAGGCTCACCGTGCCCAGCACGCCGCGGCCGTTCACCAGCGTGGCGTAGAGCAGCAGCTGGCCATTGGGCGCAAAGCTCGGCGATTCGTCGTGGGCGGTGTCGGTCAGCACGCGCTCCTGGCCTGTCGCCAGTTCGTGCAGCACCACCCTGAAACGCCCCTCGTCACGACGGACATAGGCCATGTATTTGCCGTCGGGACTGATGTCGGGCGAAACGCTGTAGCCGCCCGAGAACGTGACGCGCCTGGCCTCGCCGCCTCTGGATGACACACGATAGATCTGCGGCGAACCGCCGCGGTCGGAAGTGAAGTAAACCCACTGCCCGTCCGGCGACCATACCGGCTCGGTATCGATGGCATCGCTGCGGGTCAGGCGCGTCTCTCCTCTGCCGTCGGCATTGATGAGATAGACCTGCGAAACGGCATCGCGGGTCAGCGTCAGCGCCAGGCGCTTGCCGTCCGGCGACCAGGACGGCGCCGAGTTGGAGCCCTTGAACGCAGCCAGGGTGCGGCGACTGCCGTCGCGCAAGCTTTGCACGTAGACGATGGGTTTCTTGTTCTCGAACGAGACATAGGCCATGCGCTGGCCGTCGGGCGAGAAGGCCGGCGAAATGATCGGCTCGCGCGAGCGCACCACCGTCTGCCAGTTCTGGCCGTCCGCATCGGCCACGCGCAACTCATATTGCGTGCCGCGCTTCTGCACGTAGGCGATGCGCGAGCTGAACATGCCGGGGATGCCGGTGAGCTTTTCGTAGATGATGTCGGCGATCTTGTGCGCCGCGGCGCGCCACTGTTCGGGGCCGATATTGAAGCTGAGCCCGGCCAGCTGGGTCTGCCTGACCGCATCCATGAGCCGGAAGCGCACTTCGAAGCGACCGCCCGGCAGGCTGACAACCTGGCCGATGACGATGGCGTCGGCACCCTTGCCGCGCCACACGCCGTAGTCGATTTGCGCCGGTTCGACCGGCTGCTGGCTGCCGGCGGTCGCCACCAGGGCGATCTGGCCCGAGCGCAGCAGGTCCTGGCCGATGATGCTGGTGAGTTCGGGCGTCGGCGCATTCGGCGCGGACTGGAACGGAATCAGCGCAACGGGGATGCGGCTGGCAGCACCGCCGGTCACCTGGATTTCCAGCGCGGCATGGGCGCGCGCTGCGAAAAGGCAGATTGCCAGCGGTAACAGAACACGGAAGAACAAGTGCGTCAGGGAACGCAACGCATACCCCCTGCTTATTGACGACAAACGCTTTGAGTTTATCACAGGGAAAAGTTCACCCTGTTTCGAAAGCCGCGCCTGGCCTTTATTCGCGCGCCCTGTGCCGGATGTCGAGATCGCGGAATCTCTCCGCCGCTGCCCTGTCGGCCGGCAGCGGCAGTGGTGAGGATTTCTCGATGCCGCGCAGCACCGCCTGGTCGAAAGCGGCATTGCCGCTGCTCCTGGCGAGCGTGATCTTCGCGATCTCGCCAGAAGGCAGCACGCTCAGCCTGAAGTGGACCTGCGGATTGCCGGGCAGGTTGTCCGGCAGGCGCGTGTTGTCGCGGATCTTGGCGCTGATCAGGTCCTGGTGGCGCGCAACCAGCTTGTCGGTTTCGGAGGCACGCTGCGCCGCGGCCGCCCTCGCCTTGAGCTGGCTGGACTCGGCCGCAAGCGATTGTTCCAGCGACTGACGCACAAGATCGTCCTGTTCTCGCTGCAAGTCGGCACGGCGCTTCGCTTCCGCAATTTTCGCCTGTTCTTCGGCGCGCCGCTTTTTTTCGGCTGCCTCTTCAGCCTGCTGACGCTTGAGTTGCTCGGCCTCGAGTTTCTTCTTTTTTTCCAGCGCGATCTCGGCGGCCTTGTCGTCGGGCGCCGGCTGCGGCCTGGCCTCGGGCGGCGGCGGCGCAGGCTTGGGCACGGGTGTCGGTTGGGGCGCGGGGCGCGAAGGCGCCGGCAGCGACTGCCAGATGTCGGCCATCACCGGCTGCGGATCGTGGATCTGCCAGGACACGCCGACCACCAGCAGCACGACGAAAAAGCCGTGCACGCCCGCCGCCAGCAGGCCGGCCGTCACCTCGTCGCGAGACAGCGCAAGGCTCATTGCGCGGGTTTTGCGAGCAGGCCGATTCTTTGCACCTGCGCGGACTGCAGCACCGACATGACGTTCATGACTTTTTCATAGCGCACGCTCTTGTCTGCGGAAATCACCACCGGCTGGTCGGGGCGTGCGGCGAGGATGCGCTTGACCTCGGCGGACAGGCTGTCGGGCGCGACCGGCGATTCGAGGTTGTCGCCGGCGCGGTCGCGCAGCACGAGCTGGCCGTCGGCCTTGATCATCACTTCCAGCGGCTGGTTGGGGGTGGCGGCAGCCTTGCTCACGCTGGGCAGTTCGACCTGGCCGGGGTTGATGAAGGGCGCGGTGATCATGAACACCACCAGCAGCACCAGCATGACGTCGATCAGCGGCACGACGTTGATGCTTGCAACCTGTTTGCGGACGCGTGCCATGGTTTCTAGCCGGCCGACCTGGCGGCCTGTCGCTGCAGGATGTTGGAGAACTCTTCGATGAAGGTTTCCATGCGGTTGGACAGGCGATCGACATCCGAGGTGTAGCGGTTGTAGGCGACCACTGCGGGAATCGCCGCGAACAGGCCCATGGCGGTGGCGATCAGCGCCTCGGCGATGCCGGGCGCCACCTGCGCCAGCGTGGCCTGGGCGACCGAGGCCAGGTTCTGGAAAGCCAGCATGATGCCCCACACCGTGCCGAACAGGCCGACGTAGGGCGATACCGAACCGACCGTAGCAAGGAAGGACAGGTGCGATTCGAGGCCGTCCATTTCGCGCTGGTAGGCGGCGCGCATGGCACGGCGCGCGCCGTCCATGATGACGTTGACCGAGGCGCCGGCCTGGCGCCGCAGCTTGAGGAATTCGCTGTAGCCCGCTTCGAAGATGCGTTCGAGTTCGCCCGCTGCCTCGCGGTCCTGGCTTACGCGCTGGTACAGGATGTTGACATCGGCGCCGGCCCAGAACTCCTTCTCGAAGCCGTCGGTATTCTCCGCCGCGCGCTTCAGCGCAAACAGCTTGATGAAGATGTGCCACCACGACATGAACGAGGCCAGCAGCAGCAGGCCCATGACGATCTTGACCGGAATGCTGGCCTGCAGGATCAGGTGCATCAGCGAGAGGTTCTGCGAAATTTCCAAGATTCGATTCCCTTATTGCGCATTCAGCGCGGCGAGCACGTCCGCCGGTATTCTGGCGGGCTTGAAGGTTTTTTCGTGCACCCAGACCAGGATGACGCGTGCCGCAAGCAGGAGTTCCTCGCCGCGCAGCACGCGCTGGTCCATGCTCAGGCTGGTCCGGGTCTGCTCGGCGAGCGTCGCCTCGACGACCAGACTGTCGTTGAAGCGCGCCGGCACCAGGTAGTCGGCCTCGACCCGCCGCACCACAAACACGCCGCGATGGCTGGCGATCAGCTCGGGCTGCTCGAAGCCGTGGCTGCGCAGCCACTCGGAGCGCGCGCGTTCGAGGAACTTGAGATAGTTGGCGTAATACACCACGCCGTAGGCGTCGGTGCACCTGCGTGGTACTCCACTATGGACATTGAGCGCGCGGCTCATAAATACTGGGCTTCCCTCAGGTGTCGAAATGTCCATAGAAAAGTCACTTTTTTACTCCTTTTGGCTTTTTGATGTCCACAGGTCGCGGGCTGCTTTTAGGTTTGCTCTTGTGCCATTGAATGGTACCCACTTTTGGCTGTAGGACATTAATGCGCGCCTCTGCGTCAAACAATTTCCTCGTCAGGATGGCAATCTGGGCGTTTGCCTCCACAAGAAGCCCTGCCATGGCGTCACGTTGCTTCTTGAGGTCAGCAATCGTCTCGCGCGCTGCGCGACTGCGCTGACGTTGTTTAAGAAGTTTCTGCCGTTCGGATTCAGGGCGCTCCTCACCGTGAGCGGCTACGTAGTTCTGAATCTCGGCAACCAGCGACGGGAAGCGGGACTTACGTAGAGCAGACGGATCGCACCCCGCTTCCTTAGCGACGTTGTTCTGGCTTACCTGAGCGTCAGTCGGAAGGACCTTCGGGGCGCCGATCTTCAGGCGCTCAAACGCTTCCCTGAAATTGGCTTCGGCCGTCTTAGGTCGCGCTGATGTCATAGTACTTCCTTATGGCTCGTTTCTCGGCCTGTAAACGATTATGGCGGGGACTGTCGGGATGTACCGCCTTCAATTGTTCGTCAATCGTCGCCTCGTAAGCCCGGATGTCAGGCTCTTTGGTCACGTCGATGAGTAGATCTGGACACCCCTTACCGTTGTCACCACCGAGGCAATGCGCAATGGCCTCATGGCCGCCGTACGGGCAGGAGCGATTCTTGACGCAGAACCCGGCCCGAATTCGCCGCGCCCCGATCTTGCCCTGACGGGCCGCCTTGTCCAGGGCGACCGCTTCCGCTTCCTTGATGAAAACCACAATGTCTGCCTTGCGCCCAGGACCAAGCGGGCTAACGAACTGGGGCTGCTGCAAGCTGCGTAGCTCTCGGCCAAACTCCTGATACATGGTCTTGAGGAACATCGTTCTGGTTTCCTGGTTCAGGGTCAGGCGTGAGTGATTGCGCCCGTAATAGAGGGTCATTACGCGCGACTTGTGCTTGAGGATGAACTGCAAGGAGGCTTCATCCACTAGGTCGGACGACAGCATATTGACTGCGCCGGTACGTCGAAATTGATGCCACCCCAAAGTCCACAGTGATCCGACCTTGAACTTATCAGGATTCAGAGTTGGCTCGATCAGGCGGGCGATGCGTAGGTCCTCCTCGGTGATGGTGAGTTCCTTTACGTCCAAGAGCAGGGGATACCCTTCAAGCATTTGTTTCAAGCTAATCATCTGTGGGCGCACGCGGTATGACTTGCGCTTTCCACTACTCCAAGGCTCATACTGGTACGAGATCAGGTATGGATTCGCCTGATCAGCTTCAGTGAGGCCAATTCCGTCGCGTTCGCGAGCGCAGCGCATACGCAGACTGGCGATATGCTTCATCGCTTCTATCGCCAACTCGGCGCTTTCGCTCACCGGCCAACGCGCGTCCGAATCCGGGTCGGTCTTGGTCGTCTCGCCACACAGCAGGTGGATGTCACCAAACCTCTCGTCATGCTCCACCAAGAGGCAATCCGAGCGCAGCTTCCAGCCTTCCTCGATACGCATCAAAGAGAAATTGATCAGGAAGGCCAATCCAGACCTGGACACCACATCGAGATATCGGGAAAACTTGACGATCTGGCTCTCACCCTTCTGACCAGTAAAGGGCCCCACCCAACGCTCGATCAGGGGTGTCACCCCAAAGCGATCCGCCGTGTCCTTGAACTGCCCGTTATAGATGCAGCCCTTCGGTTTGTTCTTGGTCCTGTTCTGAAAAGGTGGCCTAGCGCTGTCCGACTTTGCATTGACCGCCAGCTTCAGCGACCCGTAATTATTTGCATACGCGTCGCAGCAGAATGCAAAACATGCCTCCACCTGCTCCCGGTGCGCCAGGTACTCGGTCAGGCATTGGCGGTATCGCGTGACCTGATACGCCCAGATTCGCGGGGGAATATACGGCGTTTGTTTCGCCTCATGACCTGGCGCAAGGCTCGCCAGTCGCGCGATCCCGTCCTTGTCGAGAATGCAGAATCCCAACTCTTCTCGCGCATCCAGCAATTCGTGCAGATAAGAGATGGCCTTGTCGAAGTTAGAAGGTGATAGCAACCTAGCCACCTGGTCGATCACCAACGGGAACCGTGTTAGATCGCTGGCCTCTATGCCCTCCTTCGAGCACGTTACAAAGATCGGCTTCATGATATTGTGCTTACCCATCAGGTCGCCTGGCGTACGACACCCCCGTGGGCCATATAGCCACCACGCCGTGCACCGACGCAACAGATCGGCATTAGGCTTATCCATCTGGTCCGCGCGCGTCACTCCATCCCCGAAGTTCAGTTTCATCGGCTTGCCGGCCCATATATCCAGGGGCCAGATCGAATCGCTGTAAACGCACTGCGCCACGCCCTGGTCATCGAGAATCGGCTCCCAATCCGGGGGCGGCGGCCAGCTCGGGGGGCGGAAGTTCGGGGATCCCGGATGCACCAGTGGCGAATCGATCTGCAAGCCCAACAACTCAAGTTGCATGGCGCCTCCCCGCTTGCCCATCCTCAATCATCGCCGCCCAGTCGGGATGGTAGTTCCCCTCCTTAACCCGCAGTATCGCCTCCTCGACCCATGCCTTCCGCTTGCTGCTCGATGCCTTGATGTACGTCAACTTGGCCGTCAGACGTTCAATAGCAAGTTCGACAGGATGTTTGGGCAAATCCTTCTTAGATTCCGGCTGCCGATGGGCCGCCAGCTCATAGGTCTTGAGGAGCCGGTAACTTGCCAGCGACCAGAAGTGATCCAGGTTGTCGATGTCGCGCTGATGCACGCAGAACAGGCAGCCAGCCGGTGTCGCGCAATCGGGCCGAGTGGCCGTGAGCGGGATGTCTGGAATGGGTTCGGGTGCCTTGCCCGTGCACGACCCAGGGCCTGCGGCCACCTGCGCGGGATCCGCCTTAGCCCAGTGCAACTTGGCTTGCACCATCGCCCGCTGCTGGCTGGGTTTCTCGTAGACTCCGAGCAACGTCTTGACCGCGTGCTGCTTCTCCTCGGCAGTTAGCTGCGGGTCACCGGTGCGCCGCAGCATCCAGTTGACGTTAGTGTTGCGCAGCGCGCTCGGTGGGAGATACTTGATCCCGGCACGTTGGCAGCGCTCTTTAATCGTCTTGAAGTCGGGCGGTGTCTCTTCAAGTCGACCTTCCCTGATCAGCGGAAACATCAGTCCGTCCGGGTCGTTCGGGAAAATCTTTGCCCGCCATTCCAGATACCGCTCTAAAATCTTGCGGTACTCGGAGTAGATCTCAAACACCACCGGGCCCCAGCGGCGGTGCTTGTAGGTGCGCACCTCGAAGCCATGAGTCGAGGATTTGAACCTCCACTGGTCCATGCGCAACTGATACACCTGCGCCAGATTGACCCCCGGCTGGCCCATTAGCATGAACATCTCTGCCAAGATGCGCAGGTTGACGAGGGGGTAGCGGGTGCGCAAAGTGCGATCTGCTTCCCAAGCTGCGCGCGTTTCCGCGGATTTCTTCGCATTGTATTTGTTTAGTCGTGGGTACTTTGGATTCGGTGGCTTGCGCGTCGATGGCGCTTTCAGTCCCGACCATTCCACCAACGCCTGCCCATTACGCAAAGGGATGGTGACCGGCAGCGGCCCCCAGATCGCATCCAGGTTCAACCCATCGGCAATGTCCAGCAGGAAGCGGCCGAACGCGGAGGTCTCCTCCAGGTTCTGCTTGTCCGCCTCGGGGCTGACCGCACGCGGGCCCCTTTTAGAACCGCGCAGCCGGGTCGTCTTGACGATGGGCCTGTCGCGGTCGAGCACGCGATCCAGCACCCAACCGGCGGTGCTCCCGTAGTCATAGGCCGTTTGTACCTTCAAGCCCGTGCCAACCCGCACGCGATGCAATAGCGCATCGGTCCAAATCAAATAGCTGCTCTCGACCGACTCAATATCAAGCCTTGTACCGGTCTCATCTGCCCAGGTGAAAAATTTCACAAGGCGCGCAATCGCGGATTTCACCGTCTCACGTCTCATTCCTCGTCCCAAGGCATTGGCAAGCACCTCATGTATCTGCCTCGCCAGTTCGATACGCTCTACCAATGGGCGGCCAAGTTCACCGGCGTCTATCTTCTTGGCGACGATACGGGCGTTCGTTCCAGCGCCTCCTTTGTACAGAAAAGGCCGCAAATCCCAATGGATCTCCTGCTTCCCATAAGTTAGGTCTGGGAAGGTGAGGTCCGGCAAAGGAAGTGGGTCGTCATGCATTCGCGCTTCCTAGTCGGGTACTCAAGCCAAGAAAGGCCTCGGTGAACTCGTTGGCGACCTCGATCTTGATTGGTGTCTGCTCGATGAACTTGATGTAGCCCAGAGTCGTCTTGATGTCCTTGTGCAGCATCGCGTCTCTGACAAAGGTCAGGACGGCCTTAGGGTTGTACCCCTTTTCCAGCAGCATCGAGGCGAGCATGGTGCCAAAGGTCGCCCGCGACTGGTGGAAGTGGAAGTCGCGGATGAACTTGAGACCCGCATGCACTGCCGCCCGACGTAGATCGACCATTGCCCTGCCAATTGCCGTGCCGGCGGTGGATTCACGATCCGCATAGCGCCGGCCAAAGCGGGTCAGAAAGACCAGATCGCGGTCCTCCTCGGCGGCCAGGGCCTCACGCCGCAACCGGCGCGGGTCGGTCACATAGTCCTGTAGCGCGCGGAATAGCCAGTCAGGCACCATGATCCGGCCCTGTATGTCGAGTTTAGTCGCGACACGCGGTTCATGGCCGGGCCCAACGGCCAGATAGATCAGACCGGGAACTTCCGGGTCAGATACCGCGTGATCCAGCGTGCCCTTCTTGAGGTCAGTGATGGTCTCGATTCGAGCCCCGGAGAAGAAACCGAGTTGAAGCATCAGATGCAATTCCGGGCTGGCGTTGCCTTCCTGCGCGGTGAAGTTGAGCAGCTGGTGCATGTGCTCCTTCGTCACTGGAGTCAGCCCATCCTCCAGTCGCTGGCCGTGCCGTGCGCGGTTTGGGATCGCCAAGTCGGTACTGGAGAGAAGCATGGTTCGCTCAAAGCCGACAGTGTCGTAGAACAGATGAATGACTTTGCGTTCCTGCCAGAGCGAGGCATCCTTCTCGATGAAGCCGCTGGCACGGGCATAGCGATAGAAGCGGATGGTCGCGTTCATGCGCTGGGTGGCCGTTGATGGTTTCAGCAGGCCATACTTGTCGCGCATATCCATGAGGGCTTTGCGCCAACGGATTAGCGCTCGGTCACGCTCCAGCATTGGAAAGTGTCGCCAGTCCAGGCCTTCCGTTTCCAGCCAATTAGCATACTTGTGCAGATGGCTCATGTTGGATTGCACGGTCTTAAGGTCACTCTTGCCGGACGTAGCGCGTTCGTACGCCCATAGATTGGCCTCCACCCATGGTATGCCATCGGACCAAAAGATCTGTGGCAGGTGTTTGATCTGGTGACTTGCCGTATCCCGCTCCCACAGCACTTCACCATCGTCTGTTACGGTATGCCGATGTGGTATGTAGTCGATCCGCTCCAGAGAGGCCATCAGTCAGGCGTGGCCTTTGTTACACTGTTTGCCGGACTAAAACCGTCAAACGCACGCTCAAGATCGGGAGAAATCTCCGGACGCCCCCTCTCGTTCAAAGCCGTTCCAGTAACCACGGCTGTGAGCATGAGTCGATTGTCTGGCAAGCGATGGATGCTTTGATTGAACTGGAGCCGAAGCCGCCCCTTGCGAGTCATCGAGGTTCGTACAACAAACTTATCGCCACTCACTAGTGAAGACTTGAAATCAGCCTCGATCCGAGTGACCACCAAACCGATGCCACGGCGCGCCATGTCGCCAAAATCGACTCCGATCGTTTTAAGAAATTCGTGCCGCGCGTGTTCGAGATAGTTGTGGTAAACAGCGTTATTGACCACATGTGCCATATCGCACTCGTAGTCGCGAACCTCAAACTCTTGGCAATGTTCATGCGTGGAGGTGCCCGACAAATCGGAAGCTTTTAGGTTTCCAGAATTAAGCGTGACCAGATCCTGATTGCTCAATGGGTCTTTAGTGTTTGAACTCATACGAAGGCTCCTACTTCGAGTTTCCTAACATGTTTGAATATGAGTAGCAGCGGTCAGGCCCTTTCTTTGCCGTACTGTGAGCCCACGCGCTGCCGAAGTTGCACAGTTTGGTGGCATAGAGGCCTACTTTCGTTTTCTCTCGGGGTTTTTAATCTTTTCAGCCAAGTTAATCAGCTGCCCCACCTCTGCTTCTGTGAAGGACGCATCTTTCAGATAGCGCAACAGTGTCATGACCCCAGGTTGGTCATGGAGAAAATCAACAACATCAGGGTCAGTAGAAGAAGAAAGGCGGTAAAGCACGTCAGGATCGGCAGCAAGTGTTTTCGCCAGTGCTTTGATTACTTCCGGGCTCGGCGGTCTTTCTTTTCCTCGTTCTATCCGGCTCAGATATGCTGGCGAAATTCCGACCTTGCTGGCCGTTTCACGCAAGCCAAGATCTTGAGCGACTCTGAGGTCGCGTATGGTGTCGCCAAAACTATTCATGGGAAAAATCATACCCCGTTGTTTAGTGTTATGCAACACATCACACTTTTGGTAAGATTTTCCATCAAGCAGTACCATTTGCCATTTCCTGCCATTTTTTTGAGTGCTGCACGTCAGTAAGCAGCCCCCAAGTCCAATCATTAGGAGAGGCTCCGTGCAAGGCGAAGAGGTGCTAACGATCAAGGACGTGGCAGCCCTGTTGAAGGTTGGTGAAAAGACCATCTACTCCATGGCGCAGGGCGGAGAGCTCCCCGCATTCAAGGTCAGGGGCCAATGGCGGTTCTCGCGAAAGGACCTCGATGCCTGGATGGAGCAACAGAAGCATTCAACCCAGGATTTTGGGGAAGGACAGAAGAAATGACCAAAACAACAATTCTACGGAGCACCCGATGAGCCGGAAAAAAGGTCAAGCCCACGCTGAGGGCACTATTCCGGCCGGGTACACACTCGACTACGTGTCGGGAAAGCAGGTCAAAGAAACTCCCAAGGAGCTCGTGCGCCAGCGGATTGTTCGGGCCCTTATCCATGAGTATGGATTTTCGCCCGAAGACATGGAGCTGGATTTTTCTCTTGGTGGGCGCAAAAAGGTGGATGTGGCCATCTTCCATCATGACAAGGGTCACACGCTGGAGAATCTCGGTCGCGCTGTCCTCTGTCGGCCGGAACCCAATGCTGGCAAAAATGCTGTCCGCATTCGCGATTTCGAGCAGGCCGCCAAGGATCTGGACGAGATCGAAACCATCATGCGCGAGGTCGAAGCCATTCAGTACGGCTTGTGGACCAATGGGCTGGAGTTCTTCTTTATCGAGAAGGAGAAGAAGCGCTTCGAAACCAAATGCACCCCCATTGGTGACTGGCCGATGGCGGAAGAGTCGGTCGGCACTAAGGACGTGATCTCCGACGCCCATACGCGCGTCGCCGACAACGAAATGTTGAAGATCACTTTCCGTCGCTGCCACAACTTCATTCATGGCAACGAGGGAATGCCCAAGGATGCCGCCTTCTGGCAGTTCCTCTATTTGATTTTCTGCAAAATGCACGACGAGAATCTGCGTGCAAAGCAGCGCCAAGCTTGGCAGCGCCGGTTCTGGGCCGGCCCGAAAGAACAATTTGAGGATGAAGGCCGCAAGGCCATCCGCAAGCGCATCGAGGAGCTCTTCTCCGAGGTCAAGAGCCAATTCAAGAATATCTTCCGGGGCAACGAAGAAATTACCCTCTCCGATCGGGCTCTGGCATTCATCGTTTCAGAGCTAGCCAAATACGACTTCACTCGCACCGATGTTGATGCCAAAGGTGTGGCCTATCAGGAGTTGGTGGGGGTCAATCTCCGTGGCGACCGTGGTCAGTATTTCACCCCGCGAGGCGTGGTAAAGCTGGTCGTGGAAATGCTCGATCCCAAAGAATCGGAATCCTTGCTCGACCCGGCATGCGGCACCGGTGGTTTCTTGGTTGCAACTCTCGGGCACATGCTGAAGAAGTTCCGAGACGAACAAAAAACTCAGGCTGGGAGCGAAAGCACCACTGAGTTCTTGAACGTCCACGAGCGCCTGAAGGAGTATGCCGCTGCCAACGTCTTCGGCGCAGACTTTGACCCCTTCTTGATTCGCGCCGCTCAAATGAACATGGTGTTGGCCGGCGATGGTCGTGGGCACATCTACAACATCAACTCCCTCGAGTTCCCCCTGGGGCATTTGGCCGACCTGCCAGGTGCCAAGAAAGAAATCCCGCTGGGGTCGGTGGACATCATTGCCACCAACCCGCCCTTCGGGTCTGACATTCCGATCACCGACAAACACATTCTTGAGCAGTACGAGCTTGCCCATAACTGGGAGCCGGACGGCGAAGGTGGTTTCCGGAATACCGGGACCCCCAAGGGTAGTGTTGCCCCAGAGATTCTCTTCATCGAGCGCTGTATCAAGTGGCTCAAGCCTGGCACTGGCCGACTGGGTATCGTTCTGCCCGACGGTGTGCTGGGTAACCCCGCCGCCGAATACATCCGCTGGTGGATCATGCGCGAAACACAGGTGCTCGCTTCCGTCGATCTGCCTGTCGAGGCTTTCATTGCCGAGGCCAACGTCAACATCCTCACCAGTTTGTTGTTCCTGCGTCGCAAGAGCGAGGAAGAAAAGCGTGCGGAAGCCCTTGGCGGCGCAGAGGAGTATCCGGTTTTCATGGCGGTCGCCGACAAGGTTGGTTTCGATCGCCGTGGCAACAAACTCTACAAGCGCACGCCGGATGGGGAGGAAATTCTCGAGCCCAGGCAGTTTACGGAGCGATTCCACCGCAAGAGTGGCTGGGTTGAGCGAACCCTCACCCGGCAAGAAAAAATCGAGGATAACGATCTGCCGGTCATCGCAGCAAAGTACCGCGAATTTCTCAAGGAGCACAACTGATGAGCGACCAGGACGACGACCTCATTGAGACTCCGCAGGATGCCGCCGAAGAAAACGGTCCGGATAATTTTTTCATCGACATCCTGACCGGCAACAAGGAAAGCTCATCCCCAAAGAAGCTACTGGTGCAGAAGATGCTGCGCCAGCTCATTGAGAGCTACGGATTTGACCGGGACGATCTGGAGGTCAACTACAACCCCCAGATTGCTGGCCAGGGACGCAAGCGCATCGACATCGCGATCTTCCGTCCCAATGCAGAACACACCAACGACAATCTGCAGCGCATCATCGTCTGTAAGACTCAAAAGAAACGCGACAAGCTTCGCTCCATTGCTGAGGCTGAAACCGATCTGCGCGAACTCAAAGAACTGCTGGAACTGATCCCTGGTGCGACACTGGGCATGTGGACCAATGGCCAGGAAGAATTCATGTTCCAGGTCGAGCGCACCCGGTTCGAGGTGCGGGCCAAACCTCTCGGGGTCTGGCCGGTACCAGGTGAGCGCACCACCGATCTCGAAAGGACTGGCGGAGTCATCCAAGTCAGTGCGGAAGCCGAGAATTTGGAGGATGCACTGCTGCGCTGCCGCCAGTACCTGAACCGCAACCTCGGCCTCGACCACAAGGATTCCTTCAAGCAGTTGGCTGTGCTGATGCTGGCCAAGATTTATGACGAGACTCGGCCCACCGGAGAACGTAAGTTCTGGATCAAAGGCGATGAACCCTTTACCGAAATGGGCCAACAGGCGATTGCGCAGCGTATCAATGAAACCATTGCTGCCGCCAAGGCCTGGCAGCCAAACTTGCTGACTCGCGGTTGGGACCTGACGCTGGAGCCCAATGAGACCGCCCGCGTGGTCATGGAGTTGGCGCGTTACTCTCTCAGCGAAACTCAGCCACGCTTCCGAACTGGCGCTTTCCGGGCAGTGGCTCGTAGCGTCATGGATGGCCGTGAAGGCCGTTATCCCACTCCGCTCAATGTGGCTGAAATGGCTGTGGCGATGCTTGATCCCAAACCGGGGGAACGCATCATGGATTGCTCAAGCGGTACCGGCACCTTTCTGGCCATGACCGCTGTTCACATCTTCAAGCAGAAGCTCGCAGTTCTCGGCACCACGCCGGAGGAAGCCACCAGCGATCAAATCCGCCAGGCTCAAAATGAAACCGCCGCATGGGCGGCTAGCAATGCCCTGGGCTGCGACATCGATCCCTTCCTGGCCGTTGCCAGTCGCATGAACTTGCTATTCACGACCGGCAATCCGGGGCGCGTGTTCCGCATCGATGCCCGCACCTTCCCGGATGGTGATCTGGATGGCATAGAGACCGCCCGTCCGGCCTTGCCGCTGGACAGCATGGATGTGGTTCTGCTGAACCCATGGTTTTCCACACAGGATACCGTGAGTGACACCTCCATTTTGAAGCGTTACGAACTCGGGCATAACTGGACGCCAGACGGCGAAGGTGGCTATCGCAGTGAGGGTGACCTGAATACAGGTGGCGTTCCACCCGAGGTGTTGTTCATCGAGCGCGCCTTGCAGTGGGTCAAGCCGGGGACCGGTCGCGTAGGCATTTTGTTGCCCGATGGACTTCTAGGCAACCCGGCTCAAGAGTATGTCCGTTGGTGGATTCTGCGTCACTGCGAAGTGCTGGCCAGTGTCGACCTGCCGGTGGAACCATTTAAGGTCACGGTTAAGGAATACGGCTTGACACCTGCGTTGGCTAGCCTTCTAGTCTTTCGCCGCCGCAGCCATGAAGAGCTTATCACTACCGATCACCCCGAGTACAAGGTGTTCATGGCTGTGGTGGATCGTGCCGGTGTGGATGCCAGAGGAAGCCTTCTATTCCAACGAGCCCCAGACGGCGAAGAACTGCTATTTGACGAGGAGGTGGTCGAGCGAGTAAGGCAGGGCGGGGAAGTGGAAATTCGTCGCTCTATGCGTCGTGACCGCCGTATTCATGATGAACTACCAACAGTTGCAGAGAAATTTAGCGAGTTCATTCAGACTGGGGAGGTGTCGGCATGATAGTAAAAACAATACCCAGCACTTGGTTGATCGAAGAAGAGCACCGACTTGATTGTGGCCCTTTTGTAAAAGGGGCAATTGAGACTAGGAAAAAACTTCAGGCTCTCGCTTGCCATAAAGATCATCTAGTTGATCTAACCTGTGGCGGGCCGTCCGGGATGTACCACGTCGGGCAAGACAAAATCGTTTGGGCCCAAGACGGTGTTCACGGCATGCCATTTCTTAGAAGTTCGGACATCCTTGATGCGGATGTTACTGACTCTCTGTTTATCTCAAGAAAACAAGTTTCTGGAAATAGTCTCTTTCAGTGCCCAGAAGGGACAACGCTAATAACTCGCTCGGGAACTATTGGGCGTATGGCATACATGCGTCCAGACATGACTGATACGGCAATTTCTCAGGATGTATTAAAAGTCGTCCCAGATGGATCTAGGGTAAAGGCAGGGTACCTATACACATTCCTGAAGAGCAAGTTTGGACTTCCAATGGTTACCGGAGGGACATTTGGTTCCATTATTGTTCATATCGAAGCGGAAAACATTTCTGATCTCTTGGTTCCTCGACTCGGTGTAGTAGAAGATCAAGTTCACGAAATGATTCAACAGGCGGTTAATGCGCAAGTTGAATCAACTGAACTCCGTAAACAAGCTGGGGGAAGAGTTAATCACATATGTGGTTTCCCAGAAAAGCTTGCCCCAGGCGCACGAATCTTTGCATATTCATCGGCGAGTTCGATGGATGTGCTTAGAAGATTAGATGCCACATTCCACAACCCAATTGCGCAACAGGCAGATAGCTTGACAGTTGCTGCCAATGGCATATCTCTCTCGGCTGCCGGTGTTTCTGGATATGAATCCAATCGAATGAAGCAGGTTTTCGTTGAGGAAGGTTATGGCACGCCATTTATTACGAGCGGCGGAATTTTCTCAAAGACCATCACTCCAGAGCGTTACCTACGCAATCAACTCCTCGGGGATGAGGAAACTTGGCGCATCAACGAAAATGACATACTTGTCGCACGCAGTGGCCAGGTCGGAGGCATTATCGGCCGAGGCGTCTGGGCTGATTCCCGCTTGGATGGTTTTGCTGCTTCTCCGCACATTCTTCGATTGCGGCCTACGGGCGAGGAGTTCCCACCGGGTTTTGTTTATGCCTTCTTGTGTTTGACAGATGTTGGCTACCAGTTGTTGGCGAGGACAGCAGCGGGTAGTTCGATCCCATTCTTGCCGCTTGATGCCGTCTTGGAAATCAAGATCCCAACGAAACCATCAATTCAGGATCGGAACGAAATCGATGAATTGGTAAAGCGATCTGGCGAATTGCGTAAGCACTCGCAGAAGCTCGAGATGGAAGCGGTTGCCCTTGTCGAACGTACCATTGAGGCCGGAGGGCACTAATGGCGAAGGTCATACCCATCGGGCAACCCGCTAACGAATCTGAACGCCAGGCTATTGGTTTCCTTCGGGACCACCTTCCCGAGGGCTGGTTGATATACCACAACTTCGAGATGCGCCAGGGCGAGGAGGTGTTTGAAATCGACATCGCCATCCTCGCACCCCATGCGGTGTATTTGGTGGATGTCAAAGGGACGCGGGGCAACATCGATGTGTATGGCTCCAAGTGGTACCCCGAGGGACGGCAGCCATTCTTCTCGCCGCTGGCGAAACTGCGCAGCCATGCCAAGACCATGGCGACCATCATCCGCGAAAGTAACAACGGACTAATCGAACTGCGTAAAGCCCATGTTCACGCGACGGTCCTGCTCACCTCTGATGATGCTGCGGTATTTGATCAAGCAGGTATCGATAGCCCAGATGTCACTGACTTCAAGCGCTGTCTGAAATACTTCCGTGACGTGAGCCGTATCCCGGAAAGTCGGCTCGACAACATTACCCGCTTTCACTCCCAGATATCCAAGGCCATCACCGGCAACGCCAAGCCCAAGAGCGCGGCGCTGGTGTTCCGTGACTGGCAAGTGGAGGAAAAGCTGGGCGGCACCGACCGCTACACCGAATACCGTGCCAAGCACAATCTTCTGGGCAAGAGCGGCGGCATGGCCCGCCTGAGGGTGTATCAGGCTGATCCTTACCAAGACGAGACTGCTCGTAACGAAGAGCTCAAGAAGATCAGCAATGCCTACCGCGCCGTAGCCCATATGCCGACTCATGCCAATGTGCTGGCGGTGAAGGATCTGTTTAGAAATGAGGAAGAAGACAGAGTAGTCCTGGTCACCGAGGATCTGCCAGGACAGGCATTGCGTTTGCATATCAACAAACCGACGCTGGCACTGACGTTTGATCAGAAACTCCAGGTGATGCGCGATGTGTTGTCGGCCTTGGACCACGCTCACCGCCATGAAGTGATCCACCGCAACCTGACTCCCGATGCCATCCTGGTGACCAAGGGCGGGCAAGCCCGGGTGACTGGTTTTGATTTCGCTCGAGTCGGTAAAAACCGGACCTCCACCATAGCCGATCAGATCATTGATGACCTAGAGCCAGCTTATCAGGCGCCAGAGTGCTTCAAGGATCCGACCCAGGCCAGTATCGCTTCTGATCTCTATGCGGCCGGCCTCATCTTCTATGAGCTGCTGACGGGCGAACTACCCTTCGAAAGCGTCGATCAGATGATGGAGGCCGACGGCAAGTTTCCGATGAAGCCCTCGGAGCATAAGCCAGATTTGCCAAAGGGTATCGATGCATGGCTGCAAAAGTTTTGCGAGTTTGATCCCGAGGAGCGCCATATCAGCGCAGCCGTTGCCCGCAAGGCGCTGGATGATGTAATCCTGCCCGAGGCAAAGAATGATTCCGCTGCAGAGGCTGGCGGTCGTGCAGCAGCTTTATCTCAGATTCCGGACGACCTGAGTAATCTGCCTCAGGATTTCATACTGGCCGATCGCTTTCGCATCCAAAAGAAACTTGGCAGTGGTGGATTCGGCGTTGCCTATAAGGTGTTCGATTCGCTGGGCGACGTGGTACGGGTCATCAAGCTGGTGACCAAGGATCGCCGCAGCGTTTATGAGCGCCTGCGCCGCGAATACAAAACGCTAACTAACTTGCCCGACCATCCGCATGTTGTGAAGGTGGTTTGGGCTGATCGCATGGCCGATGCCAAGCAAACGCCTTACATCGTATTCGAGTACGTCGAAGGTTTGGATGTCTCGGATCTGATCGATGCGGAGGCGCTTTCACTCGATGATTCGATGCGGATCCTACGGGAATCTGCTGAGGGGCTGGTCCACCTGCATAAGCATGGTGTTTACCACCAGGACGTCAAGCCTTCTAACCTCCTCTGGACCGATTTGGGCGTTCGCATCATTGACTTTAATGTTGCGGTCACTGAAAGCGACGAGGTTCAAGGCGGTGGCGGGACAAAGCGCTATCTGCCACCGGATTACGACTACGCTTCCGAGCCGGGCGCATCGGATCGCATCGACCGCGACATCTATGCCTTGGGCATCTCGTTTTACGAATGTCTCACCGGAAAATATCCCTTCGATGAGCCGACGCCGCCGATCAAGGGCCAGCCCAAGGATCCGAAGCAGTTCAAGGGTTGTGCCGACCTGAGCACGTCGCTGATCAATGTGCTCACGAAGATGATCGCCCCGGAGCGAAAGGATCGTTTCGCCACGGCGGAAGAATTATTGACGGCATTGGCCGAGGTCAAGCGCTATCGCTCAGGTAGCACCACGGGCGAAATCGGTGCCGGACCCAAGGTGATGGCGAAGTTGGGCTTCGAGCCGACGCAGCCAAATTCCAACCCCTTTGTCACGCATCTGCTGACCCTCTATAGCCAGAGTCAGGTATCCAATGCCGGCACGCGTGGTCTAGACGAGGTTGGCAAGGCCACCTATGTGCCGACCTATCTGGATGAGAAGCTCAAGCCCGCGCTACTCAAGGGTGAGTTCCGGTTGGTGATCATCAGCGGTAACGCCGGTGACGGGAAGACGGCGTTCATTCAGCAATTTGAGGCGTTTGCCGAGAGCAAGGGCGCACAGCTGCAGCGCGGCGCGAATGGTGCAGTTTTCCAGATCAAGGGGCACACCTACCAAAGCAACTATGACGGCAGTCAGGATGAAGGCGATGAGCGCAATGATGCGGTGCTCCAGAAGTTCTTTGCTCCCTTTGCCGGCAAGGATAACTCTAGCTGGCCCGAGAATCAGACTCGCCTGATCGCCATCAACGAGGGCCGCTTGGTCGACTTTTTTCTGGAGCACGAGGACGAGTTTCCGCTACTTGCCAAGCAGATCCAGCAGGGCTTGGCAGGAGCTGCTCCTGAAAGCGGCATTGCCGTAATCAACCTCAATTTGCGGTCGGTGGTTGCTGAGCCTGAAGTCGATCAGCCCTCTATTCTGGAACGCCTGGTTACGCGTATGGCCCAGCAAGAATATTGGCAGGCTTGCGAACAGTGCGATCTCAAGGGGAAATGCTACGCATACCACAATGCACGGACCTTTCAGGATCCGGTAGCTGGCCCCAAGGTGATTGAGCGGCTAAAGATGCTCTACACCATTACTCATCTGCGCGGCCGCTTGCATATCACGATGCGAGACCTGCGTTCGGCTTTAGCTTTTATGCTGGTGGGCACCCGAGATTGTGACGGAATCCATCAGCTTTACCAAAGCGGCGATGAAGACAATCAGAACCGCATTCTGGATGGCTTTTATTTCAACTCCTGGCTAGGCGGTGGCGAAGGCTCAAATGACCGTTTGATCTCACTGCTGCGGGAGATTGATATCGCCGAGGTCAGCAACCCCGATCTGGATCGGGAATTGGGCTTCCTCAATCCAAAAACTAAGGCGATGAGCCGCTTCTCGTTTGCCGACCGAGATGCGTACGACGATGAATTGGTTGAGGCGCTGTTCCGCAATCTACCCCGTGATTATTCGTCGAAGAATCGCGCACGGCTAATCGTCAAGCACAGGAATTATCTCTCCCACATGCGTCGCCGGCACTTCTTCGAGCGTAGAGATGCAGGATGGAAAGAGATGCTGCCCTACGGGAGTATCGATCCCTTCCTTGCTGCTATTGAGCTACCTGGCGCGAAAAGCGCTGAAGAGGTGACCGTTATTCTTCGGTCCATCAATCGGGGAGAAGGACTAAGCGATCCAGCACGGTTGGGTAACCAGCTAGCGCTTCGGGTACGCCAAGTCGAACAAGGCACTATTCGCAGCTATCGCTTGTTTGACGGCGCGCACTTCACGCTCCGGACCGATCAGGAAACAGCGGCCCATCCCTTCTTGGAATGTTTGTCGCAGGCCCTGGTGCTTCACTATGCATCAGGGGACGGCCACAAAGCCAATCTACGCATCAATCTGGACATTTACGAGATGCTAATGCGGCTCAATATCGGCTATCGGCCAAGTATTGAGGAACAAGAGGGCTTTTACCTGAGCTTGGCGGTTTTCAAGAATTTGCTCGCCTCGGTGCCATACAAAGAGGTGCTGCTAACAAAGGCGGGCCACAAGTTTTACGAGATCAGTCGAGAAGACAACGGTGTCCTGACCATGAAGGTCTCGGAGAAGGGAGCTGAATATCATGTCAATTAAGGGCAGAGACAAAGAATTCAGAACCCCAAAAGTTTCCTACCTGGACTTCAAGCACATTGAGATGGATCGTGTGCTGACGATGTTGTTTCCTCGGCTGAAATATGACGGCTATGCAAGCCGCAGACCCCCACGCGGAGGCGATCTATCGGTAGATGAGTTTCTGGCAGATTTTCTGGAACATCCCGAGTGGTTTTCTGGGTTCGACCAACATCCCGATGTTGTCCGCAGCTGGATAGAAACCGATCTGATGGATTTGGTGAATCGAGGCAAGAGCAACCAGGCCCTGGCCGCGCCGAGACCACTACACGGTAATACCTATAAGTTTCGTAACGCGAAGCACACCCGTGACTACGGTGCTGCGGAGCAAGCGTACTGGATGCTTTTTTATGCCCGCAAGGGAAAAGGACAGGCGGCTCGCGACGCTCTGAGGCGATTCTTTTTCCCTGGAGTCGACCTGGTAACAGACCGCTACGATCCTAGTGCTTCAGTGGATGTGGAGACGCAGGCAATCCTGCGCCTGGATCACCAAGTTACCCAGGACATGAAGGACTCCAAGGAGCCCTCGCGATTCCAGCCACTATGTATCGGCCAGGCCGACATTATGGCGGACGACATTCTGCGGCTGCTGGCTTACGAGCCATACATCCCTCGCTCCGTGCTGGTGGACTACCTCAAGACACTGATGGCATTCCACCTGGCGCTTTACCACCTCAAACTATTGCAGATGCTTCCCAAGCTGGTAAAGCAACGTGCCGGCAATGATCTCTGCACAACAAAGGAGTGCCCGATCAACCCCGGCATGGACAATGCCATGGAAGGCTGTCCCTACCGTGTCGCGTTGGTAGTGGACATGGGTGATGTGAACAACCCACACATGGCTGAGCTGGCTCGCAAGTCTACTGACCGTCTGTATCGCCAGATCCCCTCCTTTGTGCAGGCCAATTTCGTCGTCAAGAAACTCGATGAAATGGCGGAATACCTGAGCAAGAAAACCGGCAAGTTGGCCTCGCCAGCCAACGGGACATTCTCTGTCGGTGATCTCGTTGCCCTGTTAAAACCCGAACACGATATTGAACGACAAGCCTACTTCAAATTCCGCCTGGCCAGCCTGATCGAAGAGTCCTCCTCCGGGAACGAGGATGTTGATCCAGAAATCCGCGCAGTGACTGCGATGGGCCTTGGGGAATTTGAATCCTTCATCGAAATATTGATGGCCTATCGTGGCAAATACCATCGTCAGTACATCACCGAGTGCCTGGACTCCCTTTTGTTGAAAAACAAAGAGACGGGGCTTTTGGCCCAATCCCGTACCAAGGGCAGTGCTCGCCGCTTCGTGTTGGGCAGCAAGCTGCTTGAGGTACTCCTCCAGATTGCCGTGCTGACTCAGGATGGCGGGCGGTTTGTCACGCGGGAAGTGCGTATCGAGGAACTTTTGGGATTCCTGCGAAACCGTTATGGCCTCCATATTGACCGACTACCAGAAAGCTGCCAGAGCAATAGCAGCATTCTGGACCGGCGAGCTTTGCGCTTGAATCTTGAAGTCTTCAAGCGTCGGCTGCGCGAAATCGGTTTCTATGAGGATCTGTCGGATGCCTACGTGACCCAGAAGGTGTCTCCCCGCTATGCAATTGAGAGAAGTAATGGAACGGAAAAGAAGGGGAAGCACGCATGAGCGACGCGTTCACTAAGCTGGCACAGGGAAAACTGAACGCGGCGGTAGCAGGCCTATTGTGCCCTCGTATCGAGGCAATACTGAGCGATCGTGGCCCAGGCCACTGCATGCGAGTTACCGACCTTGACGACGATGTGATGGAGTCGGTCTGTAAAGAGCTGCGCCGAACTCGCCCTGACGGGAATATCTTTATCCTGGGCGGTCACGACCAGGAAGGTATGCCTTTTCGGGTGACATCCACCAAGCTAGTGGAGCTGCGGAATCCAGATGCGAACGGTGAGTTGCGCCAGCCACTCCTGGTATTCATTCCAACATCTTTGCGTACCAGTGCCGAGGACTCCTTCGGCGTGGCCACATTCGAAGATCTGACCTTTACGGCGATCTACGAAGATCTGACCAATCTGCTGCTTAATCGGCTACCTGCAACGCTGCTTGGCCACGTGCGTGACCTCTTTGGAATCATTGCAGAAGAAGCGTGGCTTTTTGCTGATGACGTTTCCCGCGTGAGATATCTGCTCACGGCGCTAGAAAATGGAATTGACGGAGAAACGCTCGGAGCCAGCTTGTATGAATTGACGTTGATTCCCGACTTCAAGCTCTTTGCTGACCCTGGCATGGTCAACAGCAAGATCCGACGGAACCTGGGCAGCGTTCGAAATCTGATGGCATCTCACAAATCCGTGCGTGGACGCATCGCGGATTTGGGGCTCAGTGATAAGGCACTGGAAGCAGCACTGTCTAGCTACTTTGAAAAGTACGACATCCAAGAACCGGAATCTTGGACTGCGCCCATCGCAACGGACAAAAACTGGTGGGGTATTTCGTTCGACAAATGGACTTTCCAGGAAGAACTCTCTCTCGATAAGGTTTTGCTGACGGTCTTGGAAACCGATTTGCCGGTCGTTCAGGAGAATGAAGCCAGCGACCAACTATCCGGCCTCATCGGACAGCAAATATTAGTTCCTAACGATCGCCGCAAGATGAATCTGGTTTTTGAGGTCACCCCTCACCCAGCTAAAGTCAGTGGGCTGGATCACTTTACGGTTCAGATCGTTTCCCAGAACGATGGCCCAGTCGGGAAATCAAAGAAGGTCAAAGCATGGACGCCGAACCGGCTGCAATGCACCGTTACTCTGGACAAGCTCAACAAGATTGAGTTTGAGGAAGGCTGGCACTTTATTCGGGTTCTTCCTTGGACGGTTGACGGTGATCCGATTCCGCTAGAGGCAGATTCGGGCACTGAAGCTGCCAAGCGTTCGTACGAGAGTGAGCCATTCTATGTCCTTCCAGGTGGAAGCATTGAGGAAGAGCCGCCTCAGCGGGCGATACCAATTGAGCAAAGCCTCGAGCACGCGCGGTTCCGCTTGCAGCTTACCGCCCTGGGTGACGAGCGCAATCCCGATGAAATAACGCTAAGTAGTGTTACTTGGGCAGAAGGCGGTCGTACCAAAAAGGCATCACGCCAAGAAACTTTACTAGCAAAGTTTGGCCATGAAGGTGCGGTGCAAATTCCCATGTCGCGCATGCTCAAAACCATCGAGCAGCGGATATTGGCTGAGCCAAAGCATCCGTCTGGCTGGCGCATGCAGATTAATCTCGATGCGGCTGAACTGCCTTCAGAAGTGGGCTTGACGTTGCCAACCTCTGCTGCCATGGCCTCGCTCTTGGCTGCTAGGGAAGAACTATTTGCTGCCATACGTAAAGATGCAGCGGAGTTGGTTATGCAGGGTCTCACCTTCCGAGATACGGAGAAGGAGTGCCTTGCTTACGCTGAAGCCTATCTTGACCTTGTACGGAATCTTATTCGACAGGCTGAAATCTCATCGGGTGCGGAGCGTCAACAGCATCTCCAGGCACTGCGCAATGTTCTTGCGGTGGATTCGATACACGTGATCCTGACGGATTTTCGTGGCAGACACCGCGAGGCAGTTCTGGTCTCCCCCACACATCCACTCCGCACCTTGTGGCTAAACAGCTGGGTGACCTTGGGCAAAGACTGGATTGAAAGGATCAAGGCCGGCGGTAAAGATCACATCCCGCATGTCAGATCTGCATTATTGGATAGCCTCGTTCCATCGGCATATCCAGTCGGGATTCCTGTTGAAGATGGCCGAATTTTCACACCGGTCGACAATCTGAATGCTTTCTGGGCTCTGTACGCCCCTACTACCGAGGAAAACTCTCGCGGCCTAATGGCTGAGATCTGCTCTGCGCTAGGCCTTGCAGAGCCATCAGCAGCTGGAGTGGACATCTCTGGGAAAGTGATCGCAGACAAGATTGAGCGATATCTTTCCCAACATCCGTATGTTCGCGAGTTGTCGCTGAATGTGTTCAATGCTGGTGCCGGATCCGTCATCGCAGATGCATTGCTGGCGCTGCAACAAAAACGCGAACACGCCGATTTGCGCTACGACGTTCGACTATTTACATCTGACCCGGATTCTCCAGTGCTGGGTGAATCAATTGAGTCGATGGTTCGTCCAGGATCTACAGTTAACGAGGCGGCAGACGCCTTTGCAACCTCGACCGGCAGTCATCTGTTCTCGAAACTGAATCTGGCTAAGCATGCCCTTTCGGAATTCCATGCGAATGCCAAGGCGTTCCCCGCCCATATTAGTGTGCTGCTGGATGTATTTCCTGCAGAGGAACTCTCTATCGCAGAGAAGCCGATGGGAGTCACGCCGCTTCACGGACTGATTCAGGACTTCAACACTGAGTTTGTTGATGATGACTCCGGAACCTACTGGAATAAGCGACCGGTTATCGGCCGCTCGATAAATCGCGATAGCCAGGCGGCTTGCTTTGATTTGCTTTCAAGCTTGAGCCGCCACATCTGTTTTGCCACCGCTGCTGTTGCTGCCTCCGGGGCCAGCTTCAAGTCAGTGCCTGTCGTGACTTTGGGTTTGGATGTTGCTCAACGAGAATTGATCTATGAAGTCCACCAAATCAGCGATTGGGTATTCACCATTGATCGCAATATGGGGATCGAGTTTTTTGATCATGGTGGGCGGAAAAACAGGCCTGATTACCTTATCGACTACGTTCCTGGAGCCAGTTCCCAGGCAACTCACAACCTGATTATTTCCTCGCGCTCAAGTAATGAGCTTGAAGCGATGTTGAAGCCGGTCCTACTCGGGCACGGACTTTCGGCCAATGGCGAGCAATCGGTTCAGATTCTGGCAAACCTACGCTCGCTCTCAGGACAACTCGCGTTGAAGCTGATCTCTGCGCCGACGCAACAGGCGGAAGCGCTCGGCCTGGCTTTGGCCCGGCTCTATCTCGAATACCAGGGTGCATTGAGCAACCAAGTCATTGTGCCGTTGGATGCGCATATGGATCTCTACCGCTCAAGCGGTGAAGCAGACGATGTCAACGATGCAATTAGCCTGCAACGCACCGATTTGGGGCTTTTTGACTTGGATTTGAACACCAGGACGATCACCTGCAACTTGGTCGAGGTGAAATGCTATTCGCAGGTAGGGGACTTTGCAGCCTTTAACCAGATGAAGGAGCGAATATCCGCCCAAATCAATCAGAGCGAACGCATCCTGCAACGCCACTTTGATCCGGCGTTAAGAAAACCGGATCGGCCAGACAGACTGCTCAAGAGTCGGGAGTTGGCACAGATCCTTCGGTTTTATCTTGAGCGTTCCCTGCGGTACGGCATTTTTGACGCGACTGCCGCGCAGGAAGCGCGAGGGCTACTTGAATCTATCGAACAGGGCTACTCGCTTCAGTTCAGACGCTGCGCCCTGATCTTCGACTTCGACAAGACCGGAACCGAGGCCCCGGACAACGAGGTCGGCATTGAATTCCACCGAATCGGTAAGGATCTCATTCACGCCTTGCTGGAGAACTGCCGCAAGCCTGTTTCCGTCGAGATTGAGGAAGAACCGACCGCGCCCCTCCTAAGCGAGCAGTTTATACCGAACGTGCCGAAGCTCGAGACAGCCGCTTTCATCGCACCCAAGAGAGCCCGGTCAACGTTCTGGACGGTGGATGAGCTCTGGGACGAAGAGCCGCAGGAACCAATCACCCAGCCAACACCTCCTGCCGCAGAGGAAACTTCGGCACCTACCCAAGAGGAACAGGAAGAACAGGCGGAACCTGTCGAGCAAGCACCTCGACCTTCCACCATTACGCCTGAAGAAGAAAAAGTTGACGAACAGCCCGCCGCCGTTTCTGTTGAACCGGAAGAACCTGTTCAACCAGAGATTGAAGCGGCAGAGCATCCGACACCCAAGCCTGTGCCTAAAGCCGAGGTCAACTATGACGTCATGCTGGGCGTTAATGGTGACTCACTCCAGTACGGATTGCTCGGAGAGGTTTCCGGCAGGAAAATCGCGCTGGACCTCAACCATACCCACACGATCAGTCTCTTTGGGGTTCAAGGTGGCGGTAAGAGCTACACCCTTGGAACGGTCATTGAGATGGCCTCCATGCCGCTCCAACACATCAATGTGCTGCCAAGCCCGCTCGCCACGGTCATTTTCCATTACAGCCCGACGCAGGATTATGCGCCGGAGTTTACCTCGATGATCAATGCCAACTCTGTGGATGAAGAGATTCGCATCCTTCGTGAGCGTTACAAGGCCAACCCGGAAGCCCTGAAGGATGTGCTGATTCTTACCCCGGCAAACAAGGTGGATGATCGCCGGGCCGAGTACCCGGATATCGAGGTTAAGCCTATTGCTTTTTCTGCCTCCGAACTCAAGGCGGCGCACTGGAAATTCCTGATGGGAGCGATTGGCAGTCAGAGCATGTATATGCGGCAAATCAATCTCATCATGAGGGGGCTGCGGGATAACCTGACTTTGGATGCTCTTCGAGTAGGCATCGATAACTCTGGTCTGTCCGATCACCTGAAAGAGCTAGCTCAGACGCGTCTGCTATTCGCCAGCGAATACATCGATGATAACCAGCGGCTCCAGGATCTAATTCGTCCAGGCCGTTTGATCATCGTGGATCTGCGAGATGAATACATCGAAAAGGACGAGGCCCTCGGCCTATTCGTGGTAATGCTGCAGATTTTTTCGGAAGCAACCTACCAGGGAAGCGCCTTCAACAAGCTAGTGGTTTTCGATGAAGCCCACAAATACATCGAGAACGATGACTTGGTTTCCGGCTTGGTTGAGGTCGTCCGTGAGATGCGACACAAAGGAACCAGCATCATGGTGGCCTCTCAGGACCCGCCTTCGGTCCCTGTCTCTCTGATCGAGCTGTCATCGCAGATCATCATGCATAAATTCAACTCACCTGCCTGGTTGAAACACATCCAGAAGGCGAATGCCGCTCTTGGCGAGCTGACCTCCGACAAAATGAGCCATCTCGGAACCGGTGAAGCCTATGTCTGGTCGAGCAAGGCCTCGGACGAGGCCTTCACCCGGGGCGCGGTAAAGATCAAGTTCCGTCCTCGTGTCACCCGGCACGGAGGGGGAACAAAAACAGCAATCCCTGGAGAGCTAGGTTTGAAATCGGCTAATGCTGCAGAAGGACGAACTGAGAGATGAAGGCTGAAGATACCCATATAACAAATTTGCTTGAGGGCGCTAAGCAATTCATCGCACCAATTTTTCAGCGTGACTATAGCTGGGGCACCAAGCATTGCCTGCAACTGTGGAAGGACGTCATTCGCGTCGGGAGCGACTCTAAGGTCAAGGGGCACTTCCTCGGCTCGGTGGTCTATGTCGCGGCCGAGGACAACACGGCAACCATTGCGCGCTGGTTGCAGATCGACGGTCAACAACGCATGACGACACTGACGCTCTTGTTGATTGCGCTCCGCGACCGGATGGCGCAGCTTCAAGGGCTTAACGGCCCGGGCGAGGAGGATTCAACACCAGATGAGTTGGACGACTATTACCTGCGCAACCGGCATGGCAAAGGTGGCCGAAGGCACAAGTTGCATCTGCGCAGAGCAGATCACGACACGCTGATTGCGCTGCTGGATGGCAAGGATATGCCTGAGGCGGCCTCGGAACGGGTGAAGGAAAACTTCATCTTCCACGCGATCTGGTGGCGCAAGCTGACGTGCAAACGATCTACAACGGCATCAAGAAGCTGGTGGTTGTGGACGTCAGCCTGACCCGCGGCCAAGACGACCCACAGATGATATTCGAGAGTCTGAATTCCACAGGCGTGGATTTGAACCAGGCCGACATCATCCGCAACTTCGTGCTAATGCGTCTCGACGAGTCCTCACAGACCCAACTCTACGAGGAGCACTGGCAGCCGATTGAACAGGCCTTCGGACGACGCTACCGCACCGATTTCGACAAGTTCGTGAAGGACTTCCTGACGCTGAAAATGCGGCCCGGCACCCCGCTAAATATGAGCGGGTAACAGAATGACTTATGGGTACCCTATGGGAAGGTGATTGGAACTACGACGTTGTTTCACCCTGACTAAGCTTTCCTGACCAATTCTTAGACCCCGGCCAACAAGATGACCAGACTCGCACAGATCCTGATCTTGTCTATATGTTCGTTGGCCACACTTCAGACGGCACAGGCTGACACGCTGGTTGGGAAGGTGGTCGGAATTACCGATGGTGACACCCTAACCTTGCTCGACCAGGCCCATACCCAGCACAAGATCCGGCTGGCTGGCATCGATTCGCCAGAGAAAAACCAGGCATTCGGGCAGGTCTGCAAGCAAAGCCTCTCAGACCTGGCCTTTGACCGGACGGTCCAGGTCGAATGGAACAAACTAGATCGCTACGGCCGCGTCATCGGCAAGGTGCTCGTGGATGGCCAGGATGCAAACCTGGAGCAGATACGCCGCGGTTGCGCCTGGCATTACAAGCAATACCAGAAAGAGCAAAGCCTGGAGGATCGTGAAAGCTATTCGCAGGCAGAGATAGGCGCCCGTGACAGGAAAGCCGGCCTATGGGCTGACAAAGATCCAATACCCCCATGGGATTGGCGGCACCACAAGGGGGGCTAGGCGGTTGCGCCGTATTCGATGCTGTTCAGAACCGCGAGAACCGAGTTTTCCCCTGCCTCAGAGCCAAGCAAAGAAATGGGCTTGTCACCAAGTGCAAGGTTCGGGGTATTCATCCACTCTTCTGCCTTCTCAGCGTCCATAAAAATCTCTTTGGCGCGCTCAAGAACGCGTTCGATTCTTTTCTGGTCAACGGTCTGATCAGGGCTTGTGGAAGAGGACAGGTCTTTCATGGAGTTATCGTAGCACTGAAACCAGTCAATTGATTTGCTGACAAGATGCTGCCTTATGTTCAACGAACACCCGCTTTGGTAAGTATGCGAGCATTAGGCGAGGTATCCTTCGTCAAGCCGCCCCAGAATCTCCTCAACTAGGCGTGTACCTTCTTCACTGTCCAGCATGTCGAACGGAGTCTTTCCATTCAGGATTCCCAAAGGCTTATGCAGCCATTTCAGACTTTTCTCGTGGTTGGCAAATACCCGATCGCTTAGCGCGACAATCCTGACTATTCGTTGAGCATTTGGATTCTGGGTGTTCATAAATGTTCATCCATTAGAAAACTTCAAGCTAGTCAACCTGTTCACTTCCACCATAGGTTATTTTCGACCCGAATCGGGCACAGCCCAGCAAGGCTGAAGCCCGCTTCTCGGCCGAAGCAGCCATCCGGGAGGCCAGCCGATTTCGTCCGCAATGTGTTGGTATCGTTGGCGATGAGCAAAGTCATCACCTCTTCCAGGCGGTTCATGTCATACCTGCCAGAGTGGGACAGGCGTTGCCAGTCCTTGAGGAACCCCTTGGTGTAATCCGACGCGCGGGGCAGATTCGCCCGCTTACTTGCGGGAGGTTTTTTCGAGGTCATCAATCAAGGATTTCGCTGTTGCGAAGCGAGCACGCCGGTTCTTGATGATTTCACCAGCTTCGCTCATCGCAGCGAGCGTGGCGGGGTTAGGGGCTTTGATCTCAAATGGCAGCGCTTTGTCTGCTACAACACGGGTCAAAAAGACCCGCACGGCATCAGAAACGGTTAATCCCATCGAGGCCAGCGTTTCCGCTGCCTGTTCCTTGACGTACTCATCCACTCGAACGTGGACCATGCTTGTCGTAGCCATGATGAACTCCTTTCAGCACCAAATTGAGATACAATGTATCTCATCGGCCGGGATATCGCAAGGCGTATAATCAACCCAACTTCTCCGCCTGCAGCTGCGTGTAGCGCTTGAACATTTGTAGCGACTTTAAGGCCGGAAACATGGGCAAGCCAGTAACAAGCTCAGCCTTGCAAAGTTGCGGTCCGCTTATCGGCCGAAGCCGTCGTTCGGCATGCGACGAGTGAACGGCAATTATCCAGCTGTCA
>VFQM010000057.1_pt1 | contig 142449 bp, 140 predicted proteins | sample 3512391 | NCBI WGS metagenome assembly VFQM01 (sample SAMN10412369, study PRJNA504923) | tailings metagenome | isolation source: Replicate 1 from Balatoc abandoned mine | place: Philippines
GCCCGATGCTGCTTGTCATCCCGATCCAACCCCAGCAACAACCCGGAACCGGCACCACCCGCATTCTTTGGCCTTGTTTTTGGCCTCAAAAACGCTGGCTGTCAGTGGATTTCCGTGGCTTTCGCTGGAATGAAAAAAGGAGCCGAAGCTCCTCTTTTCAACGACTTACAGACGTCAGTGGAAGTCCGTAGATCATAACTTGGAGCGGGAAACGAGGCTCGAACTCGCGACCTCAACCTTGGCAAGGTTGCGCTCTACCAACTGAGCTATTCCCGCGTTAGGAGCCGCGCATTATGGTGAAAGCGGAAACATCTGTCAACATCGTTTGCGTCATTCACGCAAAGTTTTTGCCGCCATGCGCAGATAGTAAAACATGGAAACCAGTGTCAGCAGGGCGGCGAGGGTGATCAGGAGATGGCCCAGAAGCTGGATGGGAATGCCCGCCAGCGGCTCCCAGTACAGCAGCAGAGTGATGGCGATCATCTGCAACGCGGTCTTGAGCTTGCCGATGAAGCTTACTGCCACGCTGCCTGACTTGCCGGCCTTGGCCATCCATTCGCGCAACGCCGAGATGGCAATCTCGCGGCCGATGATGATGAGCGCGATCACGGAATGCGTGCGGTCCAGCTCCACCAGCACGATGAGCGCCGCCGCCACCATGAGCTTGTCTGCCACCGGATCCAGGAAAGCGCCGAAGGCGGAGGTCTGGTTGAGCTTGCGCGCGAGATAGCCGTCCAGCCAGTCGGTAATGGCGGCGATGATGAAAAATGCCGTGGCGAACAGATTGGTCTGCATCGGCGAGAGCCAGCCGGCGGGCAGGTAGAACACGCCGATGACCAGCGGAATGAACAGGATGCGCAGCCAGGTAAGGAAGTTGGGAAGGTTCATCGAGGTTTCTCAGTGGAGCGCGTCGTAGATGCGTTGTGCCAATTCTCGGCTGATGCCGGGCACTTGGGCAAGCGTTTCCACGCTGGCCCCAGCCACGCCCTGCAGGCCGCCGAAGCGTTCGAGCAGCGTCTTGCGCCGTGCCGGCCCGATGCCGGGCACGTCCTCCAGGGTCGACTGGGTGCGCGCCTTGCCGCGGCGAGCGCGGTGGCCGGTGATGGCGAAGCGGTGCGCTTCGTCGCGGATGCTCTGGATGAGGTGCAGGGCGGGGTCGTCGGGCTGCAGATGGCGCACGCGGCTGTCGGTGAACACCAGTTCCTCCAGGCCGGCCTTGCGCTCAGGTCCCTTGGCCACGCCGATGAGCTCGATGTCGGAGACTCCCAGCTCCGCCATGACCTCCCGGGCGACATTGAGCTGGCCTGCGCCGCCGTCGATCAGCACCAGGTCAGGGCGCTTGCTTTCGCCTTCCGCGCCCGTTTCCTGCAGCTTCCTGTAGCGCCGGGCCAGCGCGTCGCGCATGGCGGCGTAATCGTCGCCGGGGGTGATGCCATTGATGTTGTAGCGGCGGTATTCGCTGTTCTGCATTTTGCCCTGGGCGTACACCACGCACGAGGCCACGGTGGCCTCGCCCATGGTGTGGCTGATGTCGAAGCATTCGATGCGATTCAGTCCCGGCATGTCGAGCGCTTCGCGCAGCGCGTTGAGGCGCGCCTCCTGGCTGGCGTTTTGCGCCTGCTGCTGGCCGATGGCCACCTGCGCGCCTTTCTCGGCCATGGCCAGCCAGACCCGGGCTTCGCCCTGGGGGCTGTGAGTCACGCGCACCCTGTGCCCGGCCTGGGCGGACAGAAGTTCGCCAAGGGCTGCGGCATCCAGCGGCTGGTTGAGGATGATGCGGGGCGGGATGGGCTTGTCCTGGTAGTGCTGCTCGACGAATGCTTCCAGCACCTCGGCGCCGCTGACTGCCTCGATGTTCCTGGGGAAGAAATGGCGATCACCCAGGTGGCGGCCGCCGCGGACCATGGCCAGCGCCACGCACCATACGCCCTGTTCCATGATCGCCGCGATGATGTCGGCGTCGCGCTCGGCGCCGCCTTCGATGACCTGCTGCTCGCGCACCTTGGCGATGTTCTGGATCTGATTGCGGCAGGCGGCGGCGAGTTCGAATTCCAGTTTTTCCGCTGCTGCCTGCATGCGCGCGGTCAGCTCCTGCAGCAACTCATCCTCCTTGCCTTCCAGGAACAGTATCGCGCGCTTGACGTCGGCCGCGTAGTCCTCGGGGTTGATGGCGTTTACACAGGGTCCGCTGCAGCGCTTGATCTGGTAGAGCAGGCAGGGGCGCGAGCGGTTGGCGAACACGCTGTCCTCGCAGGTGCGCAGGCGGAACACGCGCTGTACCAGGTTGACGGTTTCGCGCACCGCCCAGGCATTGGGGTAGGGGCCGAAGTAGCGGCTTTTCCTGTCCTGCGTGCCGCGGTAATAGGCCAGCCGCGGCGCAGCGTGGCCCGAGATCATCAGGTAGGGGTAGGACTTGTCGTCGCGAAACAGGATGTTGTAGCGCGGGGCGAGCGTCTTGATGAGGTTGTTTTCCAGCAGCAGCGCTTCGGCTTCGGTGCGCGTGACGGTGATGTCGACGCGCGCGATCTTCGCCACCATCAGCTGGATGCGCGGCGACAGCCCGGTCTTGTTGAAATAGCTGGAAACGCGCTTTTTCAGGTCGCGCGCCTTGCCCACGTAGAGCACGGTCTCGTCCGCCCCGATCATGCGGTAGACGCCGGGGAGGTTGGGCAGGGTGGCGAGGAAGCTTTTGAGGTCAAACATTCAAACAACTGACAGGGAGGATAAGAGAGAAACAACCCTTATGGCTTTACTCCCTGACCCTCCCATACCTCCCTGTGGGAATGAAGCCTTTCGATTTTCTTTAATTCGCGACATTCAACATCATGAATCGTCTTCGTCCAGCAGCACGCCGGCGATGGCCCAGTTCTCGTAGGGCAGCTCCTCGAACGAGATGAAAGTGTAGCGCGCCGGCTTGTCGGCATGCTTTTCCAGTGTCGCGGTAACTTCCTCGGCGATGGCTTTTTTCTGCTCGCGCGTGAGATTGCCGGCGAGCTTGATGGATACGACTGGCATGGCTATTCCCCTAGATCGTTTTTGATGCGCGCGAACACTGACCGGAACATGTCCGGCGTGAGGCGCCTCGTCTGGGTATTGTAGCGGGAGCAGTGGTAGGAATCGTACAGCCGCAGGTTTCCCGGCAAGTCGTGGGCGGCGGCGTGGGCGAAGGCATGAGCCTTGGCTTTCAGTCCCAGCGCCATGAGCACGGCGACATGGGCGACATTGCCGAGCGCGAGCAGGGCGGTTCCCGGCCGGAGCGCGACCAGTTCGGCCTTGAGATGATGGTTGCATTGCCTGATTTCAGCAGTTTCCGGCTTGTTCGCCGGTGGCAGGCATTTGACCGCGTTGGTGATGCGGCAACCGATCAGTTGCAGACCATCGTCGGCAGAAACTGAAACGGACCGGCTGGCGAAACCGAATGTATGCAGGGTCTCGTATAGCAGGATGCCGGCATGGTCGCCGGTGAAAGGGCGGCCGCTGCGGTTCGCGCCATGCATGCCCGGCGCCAGGCCGACGATGAGCAGTCTCGGATTTTCGGCGCCGAATGGCAGTACCGGCTTGCAGTAGTAGTCCGGATTGTCGGCTTTGACCTGGTCGAGGAAACTGGCCAGGCGGGGGCAGTCGCGGCAGTCAGCGAGGGGGGGCGTGGGGGACGCTGTCGGGGAGCTGGGCATACAGGGTGACGGGCTTGGACGAGAGGGTTTCGGGCTGCAGGGTGATGTGGCCGATGCCGAAATCCTTCTGCAGCAAGGCCTGCGCATTGGCAAGGATCTGCGGCCAGTGGTCGAGGTCTTTCACGTCGAGGTGGGCGGACAGGGCGATCTGGCCGCTGGCCAGGGTCCAGATGTGCAGGTCGTGGACGCGCTCGACGTGCTCCAGTTGCGCCAATCTGTGCCCGACCGCGTTGAGGTCGATGTGCGAGGGCACGCCTTCCATCAGCACGTGCAGCGACTTGCGCAGCAGGTTGAGGGTGGAGACCAGGATCAGCAGCGAGATCACCACGGACAGTATGGGATCGATCGGCGTCCAGCCGGTGAACATGATGACCAGGCCGGCGGACAAGGCGGCGACCGAGCCCAGCGCATCGCCGGCGACGTGCAGTAACGCGGCGCTGCGGTTGAGGCTTTGCTCGCCGCGCATCAGCAGCCAGCCCACGGCAAGATTGACGCCGAGTCCGATCACCGCTACCACGAATACCATGGTGCCCTGTATCTGCCTCGGTTCGGAAAAGCGCTGCCAGGCTTCATGCACGATGAAGGCAACCAGCGCCAGCATGATCAGGCTGTTGACGAGCGCGGCCACGACCTCGGCACGGGCGAGGCCGTAGGAATGGCTGGCCGAGGGCGGGCGGCGTGTCAGCCAGGCGGCCAGTGCGGCGAGGCCGAGCGACAGGCTGTCGGTCAGCATGTGCCCGGCATCGGCGACCAGCGCCAGCGAATTGGCCGCCAGGCCGGCAATGGCCTCGACTGCGGCAAAACCCAGCGTGAACATGAGTGCCCAGCCGAAGGCGCGGTGGCCCAGGCTGTGCGGGTGATGGTGCGTGATGTTGTCGCCGGAATGGTCGTGGAAATGTTCCATCATGTGGTCCTGCCGCCGTGATCGGTCGGGTCGGGGCCGAGCGCCAGGTTGCCGCTTTCCATGCCCAGTGCGGCAATGGCGTGGCGCGAACGGGCATAGGCAGTCTGTTCGCGCAGCGCCGTCGGCGAAAGCGGGTGTGGTTCGCCGTGCAGGCGCGCCAGGCGCGCCCGGCTGGCGGCAGACCATTCGAAGTCGAGTCGACCGAGCACTTCATCGGCCAGATCGGGGCGGTTGCAGATCAGCGCCATGTCGCAGCCCGCCCCGAGTGCGGCGAGGGTGCGCGCAGTGATGTCGCCTGCCGCCGCGGCGCCTTCCATGGTGAGGTCGTCGCTGAACACCATGCCCTGGAAATCCAGTTCGCCGCGAAGCACGTTGCGCAGCCAGAAGACGGAGAAGCCTGCGGGGGCGGCATCGACTTTGGGGTAGATCACGTGCGCCGGCATGACCGCGGCCAGACCCATGTCGATCAGAGCCTTGAAAGGCAGCAGGTCGTGCAGGGCGATGTCGGCGTAATCGCGCTCGTCCACGGGAATCGCGACATGCGAATCGGCGGCGATGAAGCCGTGCCCCGGAAAGTGCTTGCCGCACGCGGCCATGCCGGCATCCTTCATGCCCAGCATGAGCGCGTGGGACAAGTCGATGACGGCTTGCGGATCATGGTGGAAGGCGCGGTCGCCGATGACGCTGGAAATGCCGTAGTCGAGGTCGAGCACCGGGGCGAAGCTCAGGTCGACGCCATGCGCGCGCAGTTCGGCGGCCATGACGTAACCCGCCGCGCGCGCGAGGCTCCTGGCCTGCTGCGGGTGCGCATCGTAAATGCGCCCCAGCGTCCGCATCGGCGGCAGGCGCGTGAAACCCTCGCGGAAACGCTGCACGCGGCCGCCTTCCTGGTCGGCGGCGATCAGCAGCGGCGGCGACTTCAGGGCATGGATTTCGGCGGTGAGCTGTGCCAGTTGCGCCGGGCTTGCATAATTGCGCGCGAACAGGATGACACCGCCCACCAGCGGGTGCGACAGGCGCTTGCGGTCGTCGTCGGTGAGCGCGGTGCCGCGCACGTCGAGCATGAGCGGCCCCAGCATCAGGCCTGCTCCAGCACGACGTAGGCGATGACATAGTCCTGCTCATCGCTGAGTGAAAGGTGGCTGGCAGCGATGCCGCGCTGGCGCAGCCAGGCGCTCAGTTCTCCGTCAAAACGGAGGCCGGGCTGGCCGAGTTCGCTGTGGGTAACGGCAATGCTGCGCAGATGCAGGGGGTGACGCAAGCCGGTGCCGGTCGCCTTGGCGAAGGCTTCCTTGGCGGCGAAACGCTTGGCGAGGAAGCGCGCGGGGTCGCTTGCCGAGAAGAATTCCTGGTGCTCCTCGGGCGCGAGCAGGCGGTCGGCGTAATGTTCGCCGAAGCGCGCCAGGCCCTGTTCCAGCCGCGACACTTTCACCAGGTCGACACCGATTCCGTAGATCATGGCGTCAATTTAACGGGTAATCCTGCTTCGCGGATAGCCTCCGCCCAGTTTTCCATCCAGGCCGCCGGCAGCGCGGCCAGGCGCGGCGCCGCTGGCTGCAGCGAAGGGCGCGCCAGGCCATACAGCAGCACGCCCTGCACGGGGATGCGCTCCTGACGGATGCGGCGGATGACGTCCAGGTAGGCGGCTTGTTCGGCCGCATCGGGCGGACTGCCATCGAGCGCGAACACGCAGCTCTGCAGCCAGGTCGGGCACAGCGCGGCGGCAAGCTTCAGCCGCTCGAAATGTTTTTCCGGGGAGGTGCGAGTCTGGTTGACGCGGCGCAGCCCGCCAGCCGTGCCGCTGTCCAGCTTGAACCAGACTTCGCCGTTGAGCGGCGCCATTTTCCTGATGCCTTCCTGCACCCGCGGCCGGTCGGCCAGGCTGCCATTGGTGATGAGCACCAGCTTGATCCTGCCGAGCAGGCCGAAGTCGGCCATGACCCGGCCGACGAGGTCGATCACCTGCGGGAATTCCCGGGCGCTGGTCGGCTCGCCGTTGCCGGAGAGCGCGATGTCGTTCAGCCGCCGCGCGCCTTCCGGCACGCGGGCCTGCATGAAGTCGCCGTGCAGGATGTCCTTCAGCATCGCGCGCAGTTCGGTTTCCAGAAGGCCCAGGTCGACCGGCGGTGCCGCGCCGCGGCCGAGGTTGGGTACCTGGCAGTAGATGCAGGCCCAGTTGCAGGCATTGTTGGGATTGAGGTTGATGCCGACCGATACGCCGCCCGCCCGTCGTGACACCACGGGATAGACATAGGTCCTGTCGGCGCTGTCGCGGTCGTGGTTGGCGGGGGTGAGCGTGGGTTGGGTCGACATTTTGCGGACAGAAGGGAACAGCCGGATTCTCTCACCACTTGCGGGCTTGGGGGCGGATGGCTGTGCCGAATTCGTCGTCAAGCCGAAGATTGGCGGAAGCGGTGAGATTCGAACTCACGAATGACTTGCGTCATTGCCGGTTTTCAAGACCGGTGCATTCAACCACTCTGCCACGCTTCCAAATAATTCAAGTTTGCCGGTTTTAGTTCCGGCCGGGCTGTCGCCCTTAACTTGCTTCGCAAGTTAGCCTGCACTAGCGCAGTCACTCCGCTCCTTGGCGCCAAGACCGGTGCATTCAACCACTCTGCCACGCTTCCGGATAATTCAAGTTTGCCGGTTTCTGGCATTACCAGGCTGAAGCCCGGTCTCCGCCTGTTGGCTTCGCCTGGTGGGCAAGCGCCTGGTAAGACATGATCTCCGGCTGCATTGCCCCGAAGGGCGGAAAAAATTTCAGTGCGCCGCGTTTGTATCCGTAATGCAGCTGTTCCGGGCGCCGCTTGCAGCCGGGTGGGATAATATCCGTGCAACTCGGGTGCGTATTGTACGGATAGTCGGCATCCGCGTCGATTGCCGCTGCCTGCGCCCGCATGGTCAAAACAGGAAATCGGTTCGCATAGCGTAATGCTTGGCTTATTGGAAAAAATCAGGTCGCTGACGGGCGGGAGTGAACGTCGGCGCAGCACGCCCTTCGTTTCGGTGAGGGCGACGCGAAAATGGCTGAACGACTTGCCCGGCGTTTCCGAATACGACAGGCACCATGCGCTGGTGGAGGGTCTTGAGCGATACAACGGCGACACTCGCGGTGACGCACTGACCCGTGTCAGGGTGCTGCTGCTGATCGAGGAGGCCGGCTTGCCGCTGCAGGCGAGGCTGGTGGAGCAGTTTCTCGAAAGCCACGAGAGAAACGACGCCGCACGGCAAGCCCTGTGGCGTGAATGCCATCTGTTCTGGGACCAGCTGATCGTCGCCTATCTGCCTTTCCTCAACATCGTGTTGAGGAGCAATGTAGAGTCAGAGAAGCTGCTGGCGCTGGCGCCGCAGATAGCCGCCAGGAGCCTGCGCTATTTTTCGCTGGCCATGCGCTGGGAATTTCTTCGCGGCCGCCGTCCTGCGGAATCGGCCTGGCGCAGACTGCACAAGATCTACCGCGCGGTGGAAAGCGCCGGCATGGTGCTCGACAAGGTGAGCATCGGAGGCCGCGAAACCAGCAGCGCGCGCGAGTACGTCATGACGCTGTTGTTCGATCTTGCCAACCCTTATGCGTTCGATGCAGCAGAAATCCGCACCGCGCTGGAATTGCTCGAGGACATTCCCGAACTGCCGGTGCCTGAGTCGGGGCTGAGGCATGGCCGGCATTCGCACATGGTCGATCTTACTGCGACAGGCGGACCGGAAAGAATCGATGACCGCTGGGTGCCGGGCGGGCGATTGCGCTATCTCGATTTTCACGGCGTCATCCAGGCATTCGAGCAGCGCGCAAGCCGGGCGCCGGATTCGCCGCAGTCCGTGGTGTGCAGAAAACTGGCCAAGGTGATCGGTCGCGCCGGGGCCATCCGGGGCATCCCGCGCAGGCCGCGCTTTGGCGAGGTGCGCGCCGTCTTCGGCGCGGAGCAGGTGTTTGCCTTGTTCGAGCAGCACGGACGCATTCCGCCGCCTTGCGAATTCATCACCCTGCGGGATGAAAGCGGCAAGGGCATCGGCTTCGTGCTGAACGACGAGCGCGCCCTCGATCCAGGCAGTCTGCTTGCGGTCGACCGGGAGGACGGCCGGGCTACCTGGCAGATTCTCGCGGCGCGCTGGGAGGCGGCCGAAGGCATGCACTGGCTGCTCGGCACCGAAGTGCTTTCCCGATATCCCAAGCGCGTGGATGTGGAATGGGAAAAAGCCGGTTCGGGCAGGGAAACGGCATCAGCGCTTTTCCTGCCCCTGGCCAGCGCCAGCGAGGGCGCGACCAGCAACCTGCTGCTGCCGCAGGCGGCATACCAGGCCGGCGGCGAACTGCTTTTGCGCCAGGACGACGGTACGCGTTACCACCTCAGGCTTGGCAGCGTGGTCGAGACCCACGAATCCTGGCTGAGAGTCGAGTTCGACGTGCTTTCGCGCGAGGCGGCCTGAACGCGAATCGGCGTTCAGTGCGTGGTGCTGTCGGTCTTCTTGCGGGTGATCTGGACGGGCTTGGCGCCTTGCTCCTGATCCGGGTAAACCGGCCGGGATTCGGCAAGGCCCAGCGCGTCGCCCAGTTCGCGTTCGCGCGTGGCGATCAGTTCGAAGCAGGACTTGATCTGCTCCACGGTATCGTCGGACAGAAAGCCCGAGGTCCCGGGACGCGGCGTGGCGTCGCGCACCACGCTGGCCAGGGTCTTGCGCATGGCGCGCAGGATGCGTTGCTCGACGCTCATTTCCTTGGCGGCGAGTTCCTTGATTTTGTCGTCTGACATGTCGGTTCCTTCAAGTTTGGTTTACACCGCCATGGCGGTGAGTCGGGATTTCTGGAATCCTGCCGCGACGAGTTGCTCGACGGCAGGCGTGAGGTAGATTTCAGGTCCGGCCAGATAGACATCCGCCTGGCGTGCCCTGGGGAAATCGGCCAGCAGCTTTTCCACCACGCCGGCGACGGCGGCCCCGGTCGAATCGCGGTTGGCCATGGAAACCGGCAGGTAATGGAAGTTCTCGAGAGCATCGGCCCAGGCGCGGCACAGGTTGTTCATGTAGTGGCCGTCCGGGGATGACGCGCCCCATACCAGGCCCATTTCTTCGTTCGACTCGCGCGCCATGCTGTGTTCGAGCAAGCTCTTGATGGGCGCGAAGCCGCGGTCGAAGGCGACGAAGATCACGTCGTTCTGGGTGTCCTCGTTGAGGAGGTAGTCGCCCCACGGACCATAGACCGTGACATTCTCGCCGGCCTTCAGGCCGTTCCACACCCGTTCGCCGAAGGCGCCGCCGAGTCCGCGCTCAACATGGAACTGCAGGTCGCGGTCGTTGCAGGGGCAACTGGCGATGGGGAATTCCGCCGAGCCGGCCGATGCATGGCCCAGCGTGGCGCTCTGCCCGGCGAGGAAGCGCAGGCGGTGGCTGCGCGGCGTCTGCAGGTGCAGCAGCATCATGTCTTCGCTCAGATGCGTCACGGATTTGACGCGCGCGGTCAACTGCTGCTTGGGAATGTCAGTGGCGGATTTGGCCTCGAGCGCTTCCAGCACCACGTCGCTCACCGCCGTGTGGCTGCACATCAGGGTATAGCCCTGCTGTTTTTCCGGGTCGGACAGGACGTAATCGTAATGCCTGGTCTTCATGACCTGGCCGGAAATGACGCGTGCCTTGCACAGGCCGCAATTGCCGCTGCTGCAGCCGTAATTGAGCGCCAGCCCTGCCTTCAGCGCGGCTTCGAGCAGGGTATCGTTGCCCTCGACGAAGAAATCCCGGCCGGAGGGCTGCAAGGTGACGTGGGCCGACATGACTTTGAGCATAGCATCCATTACTTCAAGCGAGTCAGGCTTTTGCTCCTGGCCGAGCACGTGCTGCAGCTCGCTTTCCAGCCACTGATCAAGCTGTGCGAGTGCAGTCTCGGCTGCGGGCGGGCTTGCCGACAGTTCACGAATCCGATTTTGCAGACCGACCACCAGGGTGTGGTAGTGCTGCAGGTGCAGTTTGAGATCGTTGAGCTCCATGCCCTGTTCGAACAGACGCTCGGCCAGCACTTCCTTGGCCGGCAGGGTGCGGTCCATGATGCGGCGGCGGAAGGCTTCTTCCTTGATCCTGCGGGTCTGCTCGAACAGGCCGCTATCCTCGAGCTTGAGGTCGGGGTAGAGCTGCAGCAGCTCTTCGGTGGAGATGGTGCCGTCGAAGGAATGCAGCCCCCCCTCCTTGATGCGCTTTTGCAGGGTCGCGCGCGAAATGCCGATCAGCTTGGCGGCGCGGGAAATGGCGAGCTGCTGGGACATGGCGGTATGCGCGGTTTCCGGATCAGGTCTGGCCGATGCGGTCGTAATAGCGTGCCCGGTACATGATGCGCTTGTGCCCGGGCGAGTCGACGAAGCCGGTGCGGTCATGCAGCACGTTGTTGCACAAAAGGCCCATGCCGGCTTCCAGCCTGTGCTGGAATTTCCACGGCAGATCCTGGCCCAGCAGTTTGTCGATGGCGGCAACCGCGGCCTGCGTGGCGGCGTCCTGCTTCCACGCGATGGAGCGCGTGCGCGCCGTGTAGCGCAGGTGCAGCTGGCCGCCGGGCAGCGTGGAGAACACGGGGCCGGTTTCCTCCGCACGCGCGACGCCATTGGCGTCCATGCGCGGGGGAATGGACATGGCATCTTCCTGCATCAGCGCGCGGATGTGCGCCGGGTTCTCGTCGCGCAGCAGCAGATAGAGAATTTCGTGGTCGAGCAGGGCGTTGGCGCCGCCTTCCGCTGCGGGTGCTGCGCAGTGCAGCATCATGCCGAGAATCTGGCGGTCGGGGCGGTTGTAGTAGCCGTCGGTGTGCCAGCGGATGGGGCGGTCGGTGTAGGGAATGAAATCGCCCTTCTTCTCGCCGTTTTCCGCCACGGTCAGGGTGCTGATGTCGTCCTCGTCCGACATCAGGTTGGCGTCGAGGCGTTCCAGGCCGAACTGCCGGCCTATCAGACGCGGGATGTCCTTGTCTTCGCCGAGGTCAGGCCCGGCGTAGATCGCCATGTTGGTCTTGCGGCAGCGTTCCAGCAGGGCGGCGTGTTCTTTTGCGGTGAGCGCCTTGGGGTCGGCGACTTTCACGACCAGTTCTTCGACGCGCTGCGGATAGCCGCGCAGCTTGGCATCGCGCCAGGCCTGGTAGGCGGCGCCGTTGTCGGGATGGAAGGGGCTGTCCGGGCGGATCAAGCTCAACCTTCGTGCCTGGGATAAAACGCCTCGATCTGTTTCTTGATCGGGCTGATGAAGGCCGGCGCCTCGATCTCGATAATCTGGTCGGCAATCCAGGACTGGTCGCGTGCTTCCATCACTTCGCGGATGCAGTTGGCGAGGTAGCGCTTGACCACGAAATCGGGGTTCTCCGGATCGAAGTCGAATTCGGCGTAGTCGGTCCAGCGCTGGTTGAACTTGCCGAGGATGGCTTCGACGTAGGGGTGGTCGTGGTCGCCAACGACGGAGTGGATGTTGTCTTCCAGGATCTCGGCCATTTTCACGCCCAGGGCGCCGACGAGTTCGGCGCGTTCCTCGTCGACGATGCGTCCATGCACCATGCGGTCGACCATGTGCACCATGTAGGCGATGAGTTCGGCCAGCAGGGTGAAGCCGCGCTGCGGGGTGATGATGTCATAGTCGGCGTTGGACAGATTGATGACCGCCTTGTCCGCCAGTTTCCAGATGGTCACGGCGAAGGCCGAAGCCTGTTCCTCGGGGCCGTGGCCATCCTCGCCTTCGCGAAACCATGAAGTTTTTACGCGTATGCCGCTCATGTCATTCTCCTGTGGCAATCGGACGCGAGGGATCGGTGATCCATTCGCTCCAGGACCCGGGGTAAAGCCGGGAACCCGGCAGGCCGGCCGCTTCCATGGCCAGCACGTTGAGGCAGGCGGTGACGCCGGAGCCGCACAGATGAATGATTTCGTGCGGCGCGGCGCCGTGCAGCAGCGCCTGGTATTGTTCGCGCAAGGCTTCCGGCGGCAGCATGGTGCCGTCGATGTCGAGGTTTTCCTCGAACGGCCAGTTGACCGACCCCGGGATATGACCAGGCACCGGGTCGAAGGGTTCGTATTCGCCGGTAAAGCGGCGGTCGGGGCGCGCATCGATCAGGCGGCTGGCGTTTTCGTGCATGGCCTGCATGACCTCCTCGGCGGAGGTCCACTGGCTGCGTTCGGGCAGGCAGGCGCAGGATGCGCTGTGGATGTCCACGGGCGCTTCCTTGGCGATCGGGCGCTTTTCGCGCGTCCACTTGGGGTAGCCGCCGTCCAGCAACGCCACGTCCGGGTGGCCGAGCCAGCGCAACAGCCACCACATGCGCGCGGCGATGGAGCCGAAGCTGTCATCGTAGACTACGACCTGACGATTGATGCCCACGCCCCATTTGCAGAGTTTCTCGGTCAGCAGCTTGGGGTCGGGCAGCGGGTGCCGGCCAGTCTTCTCGCCCATCGGGCTGCACAGATCGTTGTCCAGATGCACGTAGCGCGCGCCCGGAATGTGTCCAGCTTCGTAAGCCTGACGTCCGCCTTCGGGGTCGGTCAGCGTGAACCGGCAGTCGAAAATGACCCAGTTGGGATCGCCCAGATGGGTGGCCAGTTCCTGCGTGGAAATCAGTGTGGTGTAGCTCATGTGTTCCTGTCTGCTTCAGAAAGAAATCGCCCGCCGCCTTGGGGCAAGACGGCGGGCGAGTTTCCCCGATCGGGTGACGAGCCGATCAGTAGCCGCCCTTGCCGTAAGGCTTGGGCAGGCCGGCGACGCGCACGGCCTGGCGGGCAGGCTGGTTGGGGAACAGCGTGTAGAGCAGGGTTTTCCAGTCCTTGCTGTCGTCTTCTTCCTTGAGTGCAATCAGCATGTTGCGGAAGTTGGGGGTCTGTCCGTGCTGCTTGTACTGATCGCGCAGCCAGTTGATGACGAACCAGTGGTCGTCGGTCAGGGTGATTTTTTCCTTTTCCGCGAGGATCGGGCAGATCTCGTCATCGTATACGGGCTCCAGCAGGAAATCCTCTTCGCCGGTTTCCAGTTCTTCGCCGTTGTACATGACTCCCATGATTGATGCTCCTATGTGGTTTGGTTGGACAAAAAAACAAAAAATTCAGACCGCGTCGATTGCGCCGACGGCGGTGATGGATTTGTGCGGGATGAAAATTCCGCAGCCCAGCTTGCGGTGCAAGCCGAGACCCTGCTGCTGCACGCGGATGGCATGCTCGATGGGCAGGCCGTGCAGCATCAGGCTGTAGCCGGTCGCTATTTTCTCACCATCGAAGAACTTTTGGGGCCTGCCGCAGATAAAACGCGTAGTGATATCCATCGCGTCGAGCTCGCGCAGGATGTCTCGCGTGAAGGTCTGTTCGTCCTCGCTGCCGGTGCATACGGTATGCGCATACAGCGGCGTGTGCTGGGTGAGGGCCTTGACCTTGCTCTTGCCGAGGGTGAGGGTATGGTGGTTGACCTTGAATGACTGCCCGCTCAGTTTTTCCAGGTCGGGCAGGCGGGCTGCCGGGTAGCGGATCACCAGCTTGGCGCGGCGGTTGAGGATCATCTCGCCGCCGCCGGTGTCGGCGCCCTGGATCGGATGGATGCCCAGCCCGGCTTCTTCGCCGAGCCACGGGGCGAGCGTGAGCAGCGCCTGGTACAGCAGCCAGGCGTGATCGAGGGGGAGGGCGTCCCCCTTCAACTCGAATTGGATATCCGACACGGCAGAGACGTCGATGTCCTTCGCCTCGGCATGGTCTTCGTATAGCCAGCCTATTTGGATTCTCCTTCGGCAGCGGCGCCCGCCTGAGCTTCGTTCTGCGCGGCCCAGTCCAGCATGGCCTGCCCCCAGACTTTCGCCGTGTGCGGGTCGATGTCGAAAATGGTGAAACGCTTCATTTCACGGATGCGCACGCGCAGGGTGACGTAATCCGCGCGGTGGATGATGTGCTGGAGTTCGATTTCCTGCCGGTAGGGCGAGGCGGTGAACTTTTCCAGGCTCTTGATCTCGATTTCGTCCATTTTCTATAAGAATCAATTCGCTAGGTGTGTGCTGGGCGGCCCATACATGTATATATGTATGGGCTTCTGGAATTCAATAACGTCAAGTGCTAATATTCAAGATTCCCGAAGTGTGGCACCGGCCGCGCAAAGAGGAAAGCCGCCCGAACAGGGGGGAGTGCCATATAACCCATTTGGGTAGGTTGTATTAACCCTTCCTGATAATGGTGTTATGGCAAGGCCGGGGGGTAGACTGCCGGTCACGGTTTTTTATGGCGTGAACACAATTATTTATTGTGAGCAGCAGGGCGTTGATCGCGCCCGGTTCCGTCAAGGCGGGCCACGACCGTGAATTCACATGTGAGTTTTGACTATTTGACTTCTGAAACGGAGAGTAAACATGGCTAAGAAAATGTATGACACGCCCATGCTCGACCAGCTGGAAAGCGGCCCCTGGCCCAGCTTTGTGACCGGCCTCAAGCGTTTGGCCAAGGATAACGACATGATGGTTGACCTGCTGGGTCAGCTGGAAGAGTCCTACAAGACCAAGAAGGGTTTCTGGAAGGGCGGCACGGTTGGCGTGTTCGGTTATGGCGGTGGCGTGATTCCCCGTTTCACCGAGCTCAAGGATGAGAACGAAAAGCCCATCTATCCCGAAGCGGCCGAGTTCCATACCCTGCGCATCCAGCCGCCTGCTGGCATGCACTACGACACCAAGACCCTGCGCTGGATGTGCGACGTGTGGGAAAAGCACGGCTCCGGCCTGATTGCCTTCCACGGCCAGTCCGGCGACATCATGTTCCAGGGCATCAAGACCGAGAACGTGCAGGCTGCCTTTGACGAGCTGAACGAAAACGGCTTCGACCTTGGTGGCGCCGGCCCCGCGCTGCGCACCTCCATGTCCTGCGTCGGCGCTGCCCGTTGCGAGCTGTCCTGCTTTGACGAAGCCCGCGCCCTGCGCACCGTCATCAACAACAACCTGGACGACATGCACCGTCCGGCGCTGCCCTACAAGTTCAAGTTCAAGTTCTCCGGCTGCGGCAATGACTGCGTGAACTCCATCCAGCGTTCCGACATGGCCACCATCGGCACCTGGCGCGACAACATGCAGGTGAACGAAGAGCTGGTGCAGGCCTGGGTTGCCAAGAATGGCAAGGGCGAGCTGGTCAACCAGGTCATCAACATGTGCCCGACCAAGGCCCTGTCGCTGAAGAAAATCGGCGGCGAGAGCAAGGCTGAAGGCGTGGTTGCGGTCAAGGTTGATGCCGAAGACTGCATGGAAATCGACAACCACAACTGCGTGCGCTGCATGCACTGCCTGAACGTCATCCCCGGCGGCCTGCTGCCCGGCAAGGACAAGGGCGTGACCATCCTGGTCGGCGGCAAGGGCGTGCTGAAGATCGGCGCCACCATGGGTACCGTGGTGATTCCGTTCATGAAGCTCGAGTCCGATGATGATTTCGAAAAGCTGAACGACCTGGCCCGCAACATCCTCGACTTCTTCGCCGAAAACGCGCTGGAGCACGAGCGTACCGGCGAGATGATCGATCGTATCGGTCTGGTCAACTTCCTGGAAGGCATTGGCCTGGATATCGACCCCAACATGGTCGCCCAGCCGCGTTCCAACCCCTATGTCCGCATGGATGGCTGGGAAGAGGAAGTCGCCAAGTGGGAAGAGCGCAAGAGCGCTTAATAGCTGTCATCCGCCGCACGGGTCTCCCGTGCGGCTGTTTGTAAATACTGGAGGTTATTAACATGGCTGATTTGCGTCCCCCGATCGAAAGCGGCGCACCCGACCCGATGCCCTTCATGCATCCGGTCATGAAGAAGAACTACGGCAAGTGGGTGTTCCACTCCCATCCCAAGCCTGGTGTCCTGTATCACCGCGCCGAGAGCGGCGATGCGATCTGGACCGTCAAGGCCGGCACCCAGCGCCAGATGGACACCTACACCATCCGTGAGTTGTCCGACATCGCCGACAAGTTCGGCGACGGCTACGTGCGCTTCACCGCCCGTTCCAACATCGAATACATGGTTGCCGACGAAGCCAAGGTCGAGCCCCTGATCAAGGCGCTCAACGACGCCGGCTACCCGGTTGGCGGCACCGCCAACTCCGTTTCCATGATCGCCCACACCCAGGGCTGGCTGCACTGCGACATCCCCGGCACCGACGCATCCGGCGTGGTGAAGGCGCTGATGGACGAGCTCTACGACGAGTTCATCAAGTGCGAAATGCCCAACCGCGTGAAAATGTCCACCTCCTGCTGCGAAATCAACTGCGGCGGCCAGGCTGATATCGCGATCATCGTGCAGCACACCAAGCCGCCGAAGATCAACCACGACCTCGTCGCCAACGTTTGCGAGCGCCCCGCTGTCGTGGCCCGCTGCCCGGTGGCTGCGATCCGTCCTGCCCTGGTGAACGGCAAGCCCTCGCTGGAAGTGGACGAGAAGAAGTGCATCTGCTGCGGCGCCTGCTACCCGCCCTGCCCCCCGATGCAGATCAACGATCCCGAGCATTCCAAGATCGCGATCTGGGTTGGCGGCAAGAACTCAAACGCCCGCTCCAAGCCCACCTTCCACAAGCTGGTGGCTGCCGGTCTGCCCAACAGCGCTCCGCGCTGGCCCGAGACCGCCGAAGTGGTGAAGAAGATCCTGCGCGTGTACAAGGAAGATGGCCGTCCCTGGGAGCGCATGATCGACTGGATCGACCGTATTGGTTGGCCCCGTTTCTTCGAGAAGACCGGTCTGCCCTTCACCAAGTATCACATTGATGACTGGCGCGGTTCTCGCGTTAACCTGAACGCCTCCAACCACATTCGCTTCTAAGCGGATCAGTTGGGAGGTAAGCATGCCCGCCGGCCCCCGGCCTGCGGGCATGCCATTAAATAAAACTAGATATTGCATGGATCAAGCATGAAATTCGCGATTATGGTTAATGAGGGTCCCTACACCCATCAGGCAACCGATTCTGCTTACCAGTTTGCCAAGGCAGCCATTGCCAAGGGCCATGAAGTTACCCGCGTGTTCTTCTATCACGACGGCGTCAACAACGGCACCCGTCTGACAGTTCCGCCGCAGGATGACCGCCACATCGTCAACCGCTGGTCCGAAATGGGTACCCAGCACAACATCGATCTGGTGATCTGCATTGCCGCTGCCCAGCGCCGCGGCCTGCTCGACGACAACGAGGCCAAGCGCCAGGGCAAGGATGCCAGCAACATTGCGCCCGGCTTCCGTATTTCAGGTCTGGGCCAGCTGGTTGAAGCCGGCATCCAGTCCGACCGCCTGGTTGTGTTTGGTGACTGACAGATTTAGGGATTAGGAAAATGTCTGACGATATGGATTTCGAAGAAGGCGGCGCGGTTAAAAAGTTCATGTTCGTGAACCGCAAGGCTCCCTACGGTACTGTCTATGCCCTGGAAGGCCTGGAAGTCGTGCTGATTTCTGCGGCGTTCGACCAGGACGTGAGCCTGGCGTTTGTCGATGACGGCGTGTTTCAGCTGGTCAAGGGCCAGAAGACCGATGGCGTGGAAATGAAGAACTTCTCTCCCACTTATCGTGCGCTGGAAGGCTACGACATCGAAAAGCTGTACGTGGAGCGCGAGTCGATGGAAGCGCGTGGTTTGACTGAAGATGATCTGCTGGTTGATGTCCAGATCATGTCCGCCGCCGAAATGGGCGACATGATGGCCCAGCAGGATGTCGTAATCAGCTTCTAAGGGGAAACTCAAATGCTGCATATTGTGAACAAATCCCCATTCGACACCGGCTCGCTGGCCAGCGTGTTGCGTGTGGCCAAGAAAGACGGCGGCGCCGTGTTGCTGATCGAAGACGGCGTCTATGCTGCCGTCAAGAACAGCGCAACCGAAGCCAGTCTGAAAGCAGCCGGCATGCCGGTGTATGTACTGCAAGCCGACGCGGATGCCCGCGGCCTCCAGAGCAGGCTCATGGATGGCGTGAACATGGTTGACTACGGCGGTTTTGTGGATTTGGTGGCAGGGCACGACAACGTGCAATCCTGGCTGTAAGTTTTTTACTGATTCATTCTAGAGGAGTCGAATCATGGCAATGGATGTAAACGGCGTTTCTATCGAGACCGATGAAGAGGGTTTCCTGGTCAATTTGTCTGACTGGAATCCTGATGTCGCATTGGAACTGGCCAAAGGCGAAAGCATTGAGCTGACCGACCAGCACTGGGAAGTGATCAACTTCCTGCGCGAGTACTACGACGAGTATCAGATTGCTCCCGCCGTGCGCGTGCTGACCAAGGCGATTGGCAAGAAGCTCGGTCCGGACAAGGGCAACAGCAAGTACCTGTACGACCTGTTTCCCTACGGTCCCGGCAAGCAGGCGTGCAAGATCGCCGGCCTGCCCAAGCCCACCGGCTGTATCTAAGCGGGCTTTACCGCCAGCTTTGCAAGTGGCAAGAAAGCGGTAGCCCTGACCGGGCTGCCGCTTGTTTCGACTGTCCATCGAACGGAAGACCGACTGACGCATGTCTACGCTTTCCATAATTTATGTAGTGCTGTTCTACGCTGCGACCCTGCTGCTGACCGTGGGGCTGGTGCGCAAAATCCTGCAATACAAGAACAGCCCTGCGCCCTTGAAGATTCCCACCACGCCTGCGCCGATGACGACGTCAGGAGTGGCCTACCGCATGGCCAAAGAGGTCGTGCTGTTCGAAAGCCTGTTCAAATCCAGCAAATGGACCTGGATTTTCGGCTGGATGTTCCATTTCGGGATGCTGATCGTGCTGGTTCGCCATCTGCGCTATTTCGTCGCTGACGTGCCTGGCTGGCTTCTCGCAATGCAGCCTTTCGGCAAATACGCCGCCTTCATGATGGTCGCTGGCCTGGCCGGCCTGTGGGCGCGCCGCTTCCTGGTGGATCGCGTGCGCTACATTTCCACGCTGTCGGATCATCTGATGCTGGCGCTGCTGATGGGCATCGGAGTTTCCGGCGTGCTGATGACCTTCGTCGAGCATACCGACATTGTTGCGCTCAAGATGTTTGCGCTGGGCCTGGTGCGTTTCTCCCCGCAGCCTGTCCCGGGCGACCCGATTCTGCTGGCACATCTGGCGATGGTTGCGCTGCTGATGATCATTTTTCCGATCAGCAAGCTGCTGCATGCGCCTGGCGTGTTCTTCAGTCCCACCCGCAACCAGGTGGACAATCCCCGCGAGCGCCGCCATCTGGCGGACTGGGCTGCCCAGCTTGAGAAATAAGACAGGAGACTTGCGTGGCTGCTGCACCGGATTTTGAAGTCGCCAAGCTGACCGGCGAAATTACCGTTCCCAAACTGCGCGAAGGCGCGATGGCGGGAATCAAGTCGTTCAATGCCAACGAAAAGATTCAGGCACCGCTGGGCTATCCCGGCGAACTGGTCGAAGACTGGCATGACCGCGCCATCGGCAAGATGGGCGAACTGCTGAAGAAGTACCGCTCGCTTCAGGTATTCATGGATGCCTGCGTGCATTGCGGTGCTTGTACCGACAAGTGCCATTACTACATCGGCACCTCGGACCCGAAGAACATGCCAGTGGCGCGCCAGGAACTGATGCGCCAGGTCTATCGGCGCTACTTCACCTTCGCCGGCAAGTACTTCCCCAAGCTGGTGGGCGCCAAGGACCTTTCCAAGGAAATCCTCGACGACTGGTACAGCTACTACTACCAGTGCTCCGAGTGCCGTCGTTGCTCGGTGTATTGCCCTTACGGCATCGATACCGCTGAAATCACCATGGCCGGCCGCGAGATCCTCGACAGCGTTGGCATCGGCCAGAAGTACAGCAACGAGATTCTCGGCAAGCTGCACCGCATCGGCAACAACCTCGGCCTGCCCGGACCGGCGATTCTCGATACCCTCGAGGGTCTGGAAGAGGACGTGCTCGACGATACCGGCATTCCGGTCAAGTTCCCGCTCGACGTCGAAGGCGCCGAAGTGCTGCTGGTGACGCCGTCCGCCGACTTCTTCTCCGAGCCGCACGTGGAATCGCTGATCGGCTACGCCAAGGTATTCCATGCCGCCGGCATCAGCTGGACGCTGTCCACCAAGGCTTCCGAGGCCGGCAACTTCGGCCTCTTCATCGGCAGCTACGAGAACATGCGCAAGGGCGCATTGCGCATCCGCGATGCAGCCCTCGAGCTTGGCGTCAAGCGCATTGTGGTCGGGGAGTGCGGGCATGCCTGGCGCGTCGCCTACAGCTTCTGGAATACGCTGACCGGCGTCGGCGCCGGTGCCGCCGAGGACGACGAGTTTGCGCGCAAGCTGCAGGCCCAGCTCGACCCCAGTGTTCCGCAGCCATCGCACATCTGCGAATTCACCTACGATCTGCTGAAGCGCGGCGTGATCAAGGCCGACAAGTCCAAGAACGATCACCGCGTGATCACGTTCCATGATTCGTGCAACGTATCGCGTGCCTCGCGCATGGGCGACATGCCTGGCGGTCAGTTCATCATTCCGCGCGAAGTCATCAAGATGGTGGCCAACAACTTCCAGGACATGGCGCCCGGCACCACGCACGAAGCCACATTCTGCTGCGGTGGCGGCGGCGGCCTCCTGACCGACGACCTCATGGAGGTTCGCGTCAAGGGCGCGCAACCGCGCATGGAAGCGTTCAAGGATGTCGTGGACAGCAAGAAGGTCAACTTCCTTGCCCTGATCTGCGCCATCTGCAAGGCGCAATTCACCAAGGTTCTGCCGTATTACGGTTACAACATGGGCATGGTGGGCGGCGTCCACCAGCTTGTAAGCACTGCCATTGAACTGCCCGGCCTGGGTGCGGGTCCGGTCGAGGAGGAGGCTGACGAAGCCGAAACCGAAGCCGCCGCGGCTGGCGATGAATAACTGTCAATAAACAGACTGGAAACTTTTTAGGAGAGCAGCAATGTCGACCACTTCCGATGACATGAAAAAAGGCCTTACCTTCCGCAAGTACAAGGATGGTGAAACCAGCCAGTACCGCAAGGGCAGCGAATGGATTTTCGACGCCGACCACACGCACAAGTGTCCCGAGTACATGCTTTCCTCCCCGCCCTGCCAGGCTTCCTGCCCGGCAGGTGAAGACATTCGCGGTTACCTCAACATCGTACGCGGCATCGAGAAGCCGCCGGCAGGCATGAGCTGGCAGGAATACGGTTTCCGCCGCATCGCCGAAGCCAACCCCTTCCCCTCGGTGATGGGCCGCGTCTGCCCGGCGCCCTGCGAGTCCGGCTGCAACCGCAACCAGGTTGAAGACCACGTCGGCATCAACTCCGTCGAGCATTTCCTCGGTGACTACGCTGTCGAGAACAAGCTGGCGTTCAAGCGTCCCGACGACGTGCAGCCTTCCGGCAAAAAAGTCGCCATCATCGGCGGCGGCCCCGCCGGCCTGGCGGCCGCCTACCAGCTGTCCCTCAAGGGCCACAGCTGCACCATTTTCGACGAGCATGAACTGCTGGGCGGCATGATGCGCTACGGCATTCCCGGTTTCCGTACCCCGCGTCACATCCTCGACGGCGAAATCCAGCGCATCCTCGATCTGGGCGTCGAAACCAGGATGAAGACTCGCGTCGGTTCCGACGTGAAATTCGAAGACCTCGAAAAGGAATACGACGCCATCTTCATGTCCATGGGCGCCCAGAGCGGCCGTGCCCTGCCGGTGCCCGGCGCCGAGGCGCCCAACTGCGTGACCGCCATGGCTTTCCTGAAGGCCTTCAACGACGGCCGTCTGCAGCATGTCGGCGACCGCGTGGTCGTGATTGGCGGCGGCGACACCTCCATCGACGTGGCGACCGTTGCCCGTCGTCTCGGCAACATCACCAACGTGACCGATCTGGACCGTCCCGAGAACGTGCTGGCCGGTCATGCCGCCCATGACGTGGCCAAGATTTCCGCCCGCGAAGGCGCCGAGGTGGTGCTGGTCTCCCGCGCCACCATGGACAAGATGAACGCCAACAAGCACGAGATCGAGCACGCCCTGGAAGAAGGCATCAAGATCATCGGCGGCGTGACCCCGATTGCCGTCATCGTCGGCGCCGATGGCCGTGCCACCGCGCTGCGCGTCGCCGAGTTCGACGTCGTGAAAGGCGAGACCATCATCAAGGAAGGCACCGAGCAGGATCTGCCCGCCGACCTGGTCGTGTCCGCCATCGGCCAGGCCGTCGACTTCGACGGACTCGAGCAGTTCAACAACAACAAGGGTCTGATCAAGCCGGACGGCAACTACCGCTTCCCCGGCAAACCGCACATCTTCGTGGGCGGCGACGTGATCAAGCCGCACCTGCTGACCACCGCAATCGGCCACGCCTCCATCGCCGCCGACGGCATCGACGCCTTCCTGCGCAGCGGCACCACCGAGTTGGGCAAGCGTCCCAAGGTCGACGCGCACCGCTTTGACCTGATGCGCAAGATGGTCGAATCCGGCCTGACCATCGAGGAGTACAACCACAAGCAGGACTGGGGTACCTCCGAGGCCAAGTATGCCGTGCACAACTACGAAGACCGTTCTGCCAAGTACGTGATCCCGGCCAACGAACTGTTCCTCGGCCACTTCATGTACGAAGACCGCAACAAGCGCGACATGGTGCACCTGACCGCCGAAGAAGCACTGGGCAACTTCGAGGAGCGCCTGAAGCTGCTGTCCGAGAAGGAAGTGGTTGCCGAAGCCAAGCGCTGCATGTCCTGCGGCCTGTGCTTCGAGTGCGACAACTGCGTGGTGTACTGCCCGCAGACCGCCGTGTTCCGCGTCAAGAAGAACGAGCGCGCCACCGGCCGTTATGTCGACACCGACTACACCAAGTGTATCGGCTGCCACATCTGCGCGGATGTCTGCCCGACCGGCTACATCCAGATGGGCATGGGCGAATAAAACAGACTAAGGGACGAAGATGCTGGCAAGCTGGCTTAAATCTGCTGCCCTGGGCGCCCTGATCGCGCTGTCACCGCTGGCAACGGCGGCTGACGGTGCGGGTGTGCCCGCGCCTGTGATTCAGAAGGCGAAGGGTGAACAGTGTGTGGAACCGACGGAATACATGCGCAAGAATCACATGAAGGTGCTCAACCATCATCGTGACAAGACCGTGCATGAAGGCATCCGCACCAAGCAGCACAGTCTGAAGAACTGCATTGAATGCCATGCCACACCCAATGAAAAGGGCGAGCGCAGCGTGCTGGGCAAGGACAATTTCTGCCAGAGCTGCCACAGCTATGCGGCGGTGAAGGTGGATTGCTTCCAGTGCCACTCCAGCAAGCCTGCCGGCAATGGCGCCATGCATCCCATTGTCTCGACCCAGTCCGGCGCCGGTTCGCAAACCGCAACCAGCATGCGCCATCATTCGCAGGGCAAGTCGCCCAGCCTGAATTCGCCCCTTTCGGTCAAGGACATCACGGGGGTGATCAAATGAACAATTTCGAACAATACCGCCGTCGCTTTCTGGGTGGTGCGCTGGCGACAGCCGGCGCCGCCATGGTGCCCGGGCTGATGCTGGTGGAAATGGCCCACAGCCGAGCGCCTGAAGAGGCCGTCAGCAGCAAGAACCGCTGGGGCCTGCTGATCGACACCACCAAGTGCGCCAGCGGCTGCACCGAGTGCGTGACGGCCTGCAATACCGAGCATGGCCTGTCTGGCAAGACCGGTCCGCAGGATGCACAGTGGATCCGCAAGGTGGAACTCACCCACAAGAAGAGCGGCGCGCAGCATTCGCTGCCGGTGATGTGCCAGCACTGCGAAGAACCGCCCTGCGTCGACGTTTGTCCGACCGGCGCCTCGTTCAAGCGCGCCGACGGCATCGTGCTGGTCGACCGCCACATCTGCATCGGCTGCCGCTACTGCATGATGGCGTGCCCATACAAGGCCCGCTCGCTGGTGCATGAGGACCTCAACGACACCCAGCTCGCGCACATGCCGCGTGGCAAGGGCTGCGTCGAATCCTGCACCTTGTGCGTACACAAGATCGATGCCGGCGAAAACACCACGGCCTGTGCGCAGGCCTGCCCGGAACAGGCCATCCTGTTCGGCGATCTGAACGACGCCGGCAGCGAAATTGCCCAGCGTCTGGCCACCTATGCCAGCAAGGAAATTCGCGCCGACCTCGGCCTGAATACCGGCGTGCGCTATACGGGAATCTGATCCATGCAAATCATCAATCGCGAAATCGAAGGCAATAGCGCAGGTTACTGGGCGCTGCTGGGCGGCCTTGGCGCCCTGATCCTGATCGGCCTGTTTGCTGCCTACAACATGGAGCACCACGGCCACGTCATCACCGGCATGAACAACCAGATCGTCTGGGGCCTGCCGCACGTGTTCGCCGTGTTCCTGGTCGTTGCCGCCTCCGGCGCGCTCAACGTCGCTTCGGTGGCGGGCGTTTTCGGCAAGAAGGCCTACAAGCCGCTGGCGCCGCTGTCGGCCCTGCTGGCCATCGCCTTGCTGGCCGGCGGCCTGGCCGTGCTGATGCTCGACCTCGGCCGCGCCGACCGCGCCATCATCACTGCCTGGGAAGTGAATCCCACCTCGGTGTTCTCCTGGAACGTGGTGCTGTACAGCGGTTTCTTCGGCTTCACTGCCGCCTACCTCTGGACCATGCTCGACAAGACGGCGAAACCCTTCTACGGCTTCGCCGCTTATGGCGCCTTCATCTGGCGCCTGATTCTCACCACCGGTACCGGCCTGATTTTTGGCTTCCTGGTGGCACGCCAGGCGTTCGGCACCGCGTTGCTGGCGCCCAAGTTCATCGTCTTTTCGCTGCTCTACGGCACGGCGATCTACGTGCTGGTGCTGATGCCCGCATACATCTGGGGTCAGCGTGCGCTGGGCGATGAGGTCCTGCGCCGACTGAAGAACATGCTGGTGGTCTTCATCGCCGCCTCGTTCTACATGACCCTGGTCTACCACCTGACCAACGTCTACTTCGCCAAGCAGTGGGATTTCGAGCGTTTCATCCTTCAGGACGGCGGAATCTATACCACCCTGTTCTGGCTGGGTCAGGTCGTGATCGGCTATCTCGTTCCCTTCATCCTGCTGGTCGCGCCCAATACCCGCAACAACCGTTCCGTGCTCATGGCTTCGGCGGTGATGATCGTCCTCGGTGCGCTGGCGCAGATGTATGTCACCATCGTCGGCGGCCAGGCCTTCCCGCTAGAGATGTTCCCCGGCTTTATTGAGAAGAGCAGCTTCTTCGACGGCGAGATTCACGCTTACACGCCGAGCCACTGGGAATGGATGCTGGGCATCGGCGGCACCGCCATCGCCCTGGCCATGGTGGTGTTCGCGGTGAAGGTGCTGCGCATCCTGCCGGAAAGCCTGGCGGATGATGTGGTTGATCCGCACGCCAAGAAATGAGGCTGCCGGCCTGACCCGGTGCCGAAAGCAAGACTAAGGGCGCGCAAGCGCCCTTGTTTGCCTTTGGAGTTTGAAACCCAAAGCTTTTGCAAAGAGGACATGAGGGCAAGAGTAAAGCAATGAGGTTTTCCTCCCGTCCTCTTGCCCTCCTTGTTAAACGTTTTTCTTTGTATTGAATTAGGAATTGATGCAATCGCGCTTTCTGATCTCTGCCGCACACAAGTCCTCGGGGAAAACCACCCTGAGCATCGGCCTGTGCGCGGCGCTGACCGAGCGCGGCCTGAAGGTGCAGCCCTACAAGAAGGGGCCGGACTACATCGATCCCATGTGGCTCACGCGTGCTAGCCGGCGTGCCTGCCACAATCTCGACTTCTACCTGATGGGCCGGGACGAGGTGCGCGAGGTGTTCGAAACCCGGGCGCAGGGTGCGGATGTCACGCTGGTCGAGGGCAACAAGGGCCTTTATGACGGGCTCGACCTCGACGGCAGCAACAGCAACGCAGCGCTGGCCAAGCTGCTCGATATTCCCGTGGTGCTGGTGATCGACGCGCGCGGCATGACGCGCGGCGTGGCCCCCCTCATCCTCGGCTACCAGGCGTTCGACCGCGATATCCGCATCGCCGGCGTGATCCTCAACCAGTTGGGCGGGGGCCGCCACGAAAGCAAGCTGCGGGCGGTGATCGAGCACTACACCGACGTGCCGGTGATCGGGGCGGTGCAGCGCGAGCCTGGCATGCAGATCCTGGAGCGGCATCTCGGCCTCATTCCCAGCAACGAGGCGGATGCGGCCCATGAACAGATCAGCCAGATCGCCAGGCGGGTGGCCGAACAGGTCGACCTCGACAGGCTGCTGTCGCTGACGCGGGAACAGCCCAAATCCGAACTGGTCATGCCGGCGCCGGAGCAGCCGTCGCGCAAGCTGCGCGTGGGCATCGTGCGTGATGCCGCCTTCGGCTTCTACTACGAAGACGACCTCGATGCGCTTGCCGCCGGCGGTGCGGAACTGGTGGTGGTCGATGCACTGAGGGACCCAAGCCTGCCGCAAATCGATGGCCTCATCATCGGCGGCGGCTTCCCTGAATCCTTCATGGCCGAACTCGAAGCCAATGCCAGCCTGCGAAACGACATCAGGCAGGCCATCGACAACGGACTGCCGACCTATGCCGAGTGCGGCGGTCTCATGTATCTTGCCCGCAGCATGAGCTGGAAGGGCAGGACGCATGAGATGGCGGGCGTTATTCCGGGCGACATCGTCATGCACGATCGCCCCGTGGGGCGCGGCTATGTGCGGCTCAAGGAAACCGGCGCCGGACCCTGGGCCAGCGAGGCGCCGGAAAGCGAGATCCACGCGCACGAATTTCATTACTCCAGCCTTGAGAATCTGCCGGACGGCCTCACCTACGCATACGAAGTGCTGCGCGGCTTCGGCATCGACGGCAAGCGCGACGGCCTCGTCTATCGAAACCTGCTGGCGTCCTATACGCATCTTCGTTCCACCCGGCGCTTTTCCTGGGTGAAACGCTTTTTGGCTCTGGTGGAAAAATGCAAATCCGCAGGGCCTGTTACTAAACAGGCTGCTGCCTGAATTATTGATTAGGAGAAATCATGCTTACCCTGACTCCCGCCGCAGTTCATCAGATCCAGTCGGCCATTCCGCCCGAGGCTTCCTTCGAGGGGCTCGCACTGCGCATTGCCGCGCGCCGCGCCTTTGACGGCTCCATCGAATACGCCATGGGCATGGACAACGAGCGCGACAACGACCAGAGCGTCGTCGTCGAAGGCATTACCCTGCTCATCAACGAGCACAGCGCCGACCTGCTCAATGGCGTGACCGTCGACTTCGTCGAGGAAAACGGCCAGCCGCTGTTCGTGTTCATGAACCCCAATGACGCTGGCCCGGTTGGCGGTGGCGGCGGCTGCGGTTCCAGCAGCGGCAACGGCGGTGGCGGTGGCTGTGGTTCCGGCGGCTGCGGCTCCGGCGGCTGCGGCAGCCGTTGATTCCAGCGAAAAAACCTTGAACAAAGAGGACAGGGGGACAAGAGATTTGTTTTCCTCATGTCCTCATGTCCTCCTTGTGAATAAATGAACTTTCTTCCCATCTTCCTCGATCTGCGCGGCAAGTCCTGCCTCGTCGTCGGCGGCGGCGAAACCGCCGCGCGCAAGTCCGCCATGCTGGTGAATGCCGGCGCCACTGTACATGTGGCGCATGACGGCGAGCTGGCTTCCGCCTTTGCCGACATCAAGGAGCAGGATCGCATCGTGCACAAGCGCGCCGCCTTCGGCGCAGCTCTGCTTGACGGCATGGAACTGGTCATCGGCGCGGCCGAGGACGACGTTATCGACCAGCAGGTATTCGAGGCCGCACGTGCGCGCCAACTGCCGGTCAACGTGGTCGACAAGCCCGCGCTGTGCAGCTTCGTGCTGCCGGCGATCCTCGACCGCTCGCCCATGATCGTGGCGATCGGCACCGGCGGTGCCTCGCCGGTGCTGGCGCGGCTGCTGCGTGCGCGCCTGGAGACGCTGATTCCGGCGAGCTACGGGCGTCTGGCCTATCTCGCGGAAAGCTTCCGCGAGAAGGTCAAGGCCAAGTTCTCGCATGGGCCCATGCGTCGCATCTTCTGGGAAAAGGTCCTGCAGGGCCCGGTGGCGGAACTGGTGTTCTCCGGCAAGGACGAAGATGCCGCAAAACTCCTGCAGCGCACCCTCGACACGGAAAAGGATGAGGCCCCGCAGGGCGAGGTCTATCTGGTCGGCGCCGGTCCCGGCAACCCCGACCTGCTTACCTTCCGCGCCCTGCGCCTGATGCAGCAGGCTGACGTGGTGGTGCATGACAACCTGGTTTCCGATCCCATCCTGGAAATGTGCCGGCGCGATGCCGAGCGCATCTACGTGGGCAAGAAGCGCGCGAACCACGCCGTGCCGCAGGAAGACATCAACATGATGCTGGTGCGCCTGGCCAAGGAAGGCAAGCGCGTGCTGCGCCTCAAGGGCGGCGACCCGTTCATTTTCGGCCGTGGCGGCGAGGAGATCGAAACCCTGGTCGACCACGGCGTGGCCTTCCAGGTCGTGCCCGGCATTACCGCGGCTGCCGGCGTGGCCTCCTATGCCGGCATTCCGCTCACCCACCGCGACTACGCGCAGTCGGTCACCTTTGTCACCGGCCACCTCAAGGACGACACCCCCAACCTCGACTGGGACGCGATGGCCAAGCCCAACCAGACCATCGTCATCTACATGGGCCTGCAGGGATTGCCGGTGCTGTCGCAGGAACTGGTCAGGCACGGCCTCTCGCCGCAGACGCCGGCCGCCATCGTGCAGCAGGGCACCACGCCGCACCAGCGCGTGGTCATCGGCACGCTGGGGACCCTGCCGGAACTGGCGACGGAGGCCCAATTGAAGCCGCCCACGCTCATCATCGTCGGCAAGGTGGTCAGCCTGCACCACAAGCTGAAATGGTTCGTCAGCGAGGACGATCGCCTCGCCCAGTCTTAAGTCGCGCCTGCCAGTTCGCCGCGGAAAATGAAATACACCGCGGCGAGTATGCACAGCGCCGCCCACAGGTAGTCCAGCTTCAAGGGTTCCTTCAGGTACAGCAGCGCGAACGGCACGAACACCGTGAGCGTGATGACCTCCTGCAGGATTTTCAGCTGTGCCACTGACAGCACCGTGTAGCCGATGCGGTTGGCCGGCACCTGCAACAGGTATTCGAACAGCGCGATGCCCCAGCTTACGAGCGCCGCGGCGATCCACGGCTTGTTGTTCATTTCCTTCAGGTGGGCGTACCAGGCGAAGGTCATGAAGACATTGCTCAGCGTGAGCAGGCCTATGGAGGTGAGGATCGGGTGCATGGCTTCCGTTGCGGGTCGTTGGGCGGCACCCGGATTTAACGCCTTAACGCAAGCGCCGGCAAGTACTCGCCGGCTCAGCCTGGATTCAGCCGCCGCCCTTGCCAGCCTGTTCCATCATGCGTTCCAGCGGGGCGTCCAGCGCCTCTGCCAGTCCCTGCACCTGGGCGCCCGAAATTCCCATGCCGTCGAGCGCGGCGGTGATGTCTGCCGGCATCAGGATCAATCCGTCTTCAGGCTGCAGTGCGACCCCGTTGAGCCACAAGCTGGGGAAGCCTTCGCCATGCGCGTTGCGCGTTTCGCTGTAGACGATTTCCGCCTCGACGCCGAACTGGCGTGCGAGCGCCTCGGCGTAGCCGGCGTACAGATTGCAGCGGCCGCCGGGCGGCTGTTGGGAAATGACCTGCACCTTCACTGTCACAATCAAGCTCCTATCACGTTGTTGAACAAAATATAGCTGGCAACAGCCACCAGAAACCAGGCGAATGCCTTTTTCAGGGCATTCTGCGAGATGCGCGTGGAAAAGTGCGCACCCACGAAACTGCCGGCGATGGTGATGGCGGTGAAGCCGCCCATCAACGCCCAGTCGATCGGCACGCCGCCCATGTAGCCGGCGAACCCGGCATAGGACTTGGCGGCGACGATGGCGAGCGAGGTGCCCACCGCGGTTTTCATGGGAATGCCGGAAAGCAGCACCAGTGCCGGCACGATGAGGAAGCCGCCGCCGACGCCGACCAGTCCGGTGAGCAGACCGACGCCGATGCCGTGCAGGGCGATGTGGCCCATGCAGGGCGAGAAAAAGTCATGGCAGCCGCCGACGTTCTCCACGCCCGCGGCCGGGACCGCCAGCCTGGCCGGCTTCAGCATGCGCCAGGCCGCGGCGTACATGACCAGTGCGAACAGGCCGAGCTGGATGGCCACCGGCGTCAGCAGCCCCAGTCGGGCGCCGGCAAAAGTACCGGCCACGCCGAACAGGCCGAAGACCAGGGCAACCCGGACGTCGACCAGGCCGCGCCGCCAGTTGTCGAGGGCGGACACCGTGGCGGTGACCGCCACCACGCCCAGGCTCATGGCGATGGCCGATTTCGGTTCGACGTGCAAGAGATAGAGCAGGGCGGGCAGGGCGATGATCGAGCCGCCCGATCCGAACAGCCCAAGCACCAGGCCGGTAGCCAGCCCGGCGAGTATGGCGAACATGCCCATTTCGTTCTCCTTTGCAAATCGCTTGACGTTGACAGGGAAAAACTGTCTAATAATCTAACGTTCTTTGGAGTATGAGATGGAAAATACAGGAAGGCAAGTAAAAGATTTGCTTTATGCGCAGGTCGCCCGCATCGGCAAGGCCGTGTGCAGCCCCAAGCGTCTCGAACTCATCGACCTGCTGTGTCAGGGCGAAAAGCCGGTCGAGCGCCTGGCGGAGGAGGCCGGCATTTCGCTCAAGCTCGCCAGCGCGCACCTCAAGGAGTTGCGCCAGGCGCATCTGGTCGAGGCGCGCAAGGAGGGCAAGAACGTCTACTACCGCCTGACCGGCAATACCGTCGCCGATTTCTGGGTGTCGATCCGCTCACTCGCCGAGGAGCGGCTGCTGGATCTGCAGGCGGCGCTGGACAAGCTCACCGAGCACCCCCATGAACTCAAGCCCCTGAGCGGCAAGGAACTGCTGGGGCTGGCGAAGAACGGCGAGGTCATGGTGCTGGACGTGCGGCCGCCGAGCGAATACGAGGCCGGGCATCTCCCTTACGCCCAGTCCATGCCGCTCGACGAGTTGAAAAAGCGGCTGTCCGAATTGCCGCGCGACAAGCCCATCGTCGCCTATTGCCGCGGCCCCTTCTGCCTGATGGCGGTGGAGGCGGCGGAACTGCTGAACAAGAAAGGTTTTCGCGCCATCCGTTTCGAGGAAGGCGTGGCGGAATGGCGGGCGCACGGCCTGCCGGTGGAAGTCTGAAATAAATAAGAATTTGCGGAGAGGGACATGAATTTCGAACAGTTCATGCAGGCCAATGAGCCTGCCATCAGGCTGGGGTTTTTCCTCGGCACCTTTGCCGTGGTCGCGCTGTGGGAAGTGCTCGCACCCCGGCGCACGCTGCTGGTGTCGAAAGCCTATCGCTGGGCCAGCAACATCGGCCTGGTGGTGCTCAATACCGTGGTCGTTCGCCTGCTGTTTCCGCTTGCCGCGGTAGGCTTGGCCGCGTTCAGCGCGGAAAGCGGCTGGGGCCTGCTCAACCATTTCCAGGTGCCGTTCTGGATCGCGGTGCCGCTGGCGGTGATCGCCATGGATTTCGTGATCTGGCTGCAGCACGTCATGGTCCACGCCGTGCCGGCACTGTGGCGCCTGCACCGCGTGCACCATGCGGATCTCGACTACGACCTCACCACCGGCGCGCGCTTCCACCCCCTCGAGATCATCCTGTCCATGCTGATCAAGTTCGCCACCATCGTCGTGCTCGGTCCGCCGGTGGTGGCGGTGGTGATCTTCGAGGTGCTGCTCAACGCCACCTCCATGTTCAACCACGGCAACATCCGCATGCCTGCCGCACTCGACCGCGCCCTGCGCTGGGTTGTCGTCACGCCTGACATGCATCGCGTGCACCATTCGATAGAAGATGATGAAACCAACTCCAATTTCGGCTTCTGCCTCACCTGGTGGGACCGCCTGTTCGGCACCTACCGCGAGCAGCCGCGGGCCGGGCACATCGGCATGGCTATCGGCATCCGCGATTTCACCGACCCGCGCGAAGTGGACCGCCTCGACGGCATGCTGTGGCTGCCGTTCAAGGGCGAGATCAAGGACTACGCCATCAACCGCCGCAACTATTCCGGCGAGGCACACAAATGAGCAAGACCGTGTTGCGCGTCATCGTCGGCCTGCTGCTGCTGGCAGCGGCCGCCGCCGCCATCGCCTATCGTGAGCTTCTCGATCCCGCCGCGCTGCAGGCCTGGGTCGAAGGCGCGGGTGCGGCCGGGCCGGTGCTGTTCATGGCCGTTTATGCGCTCGCCACCGTGCTGTTCCTGCCCGGCTCGGTGCTGACCCTGGCCGGCGGCGCGCTGTTCGGACCGGTGTGGGGCACGCTGTGGAACCTCACCGGCGCCACCATCGGCGCCGCGCTGGCCTTCCTCATCGCGCGCTACCTCGGCGCCGATTGGGTGTCGCGCCGTGCCGGACCGCGTCTTTCGCGGTTGAACGACGGGGTGAGCTCGGAAGGCTGGCGCTTCATCGCCTTCGTGCGCCTGGTGCCGGTGTTCCCCTTCAACCTGCTGAACTACGCGCTGGGCCTCACCCGCATTCCCTTCCTCGCCTATGTGATCGCCAGCTGGATCTTCATGCTGCCCGGCGCCATCGCCTACACCTGGCTGGGCTATGCCGGACGCGAGGCGCTGGCGGGCGGCGAGGGCATGATCCGCAACATCACCATCGCGCTCGCCCTGCTGGCGGCAGTGGCCTTCCTGCCGCGGCTGGTGCGCAAGCTGCGCGAGAAGCCGATGCTGGCGGTGGATGTGTTGAAAAAGCAGCTCGATGCCGGCGAGGACGTGCTGGTGCTGGATGTGCGCTCCGTTGCCGAATTCGTCGGCGAGCAGGGACATATCGGCGGCGCGCGCAATGTGCCGCTGGAAGAGCTGCCCTCGCGTCTGGCAGAGTTGGAAAGCCACAAGGCGCGCGCCATTCGATTGGTCTGCCGTACCGACCGCCGCTCGGCCAAGGCCGCACGCTTGCTCGACGAAGCCGGTTTCAGTGATGCCCAGGTCATCCAGGGCGGCATGGTGGCATGGCGCGCGAAGGGCTGGCCGGTCGAGGGCGCGAAGTAAGGAGGAATCGAACATGCATGAAGTGGTGAAGGATTATTACGGCAACCAGTTGAAGGGCACGGCAGACCTGCGCACCTCCGCCTGCTGCGACGCGAGCCAGATGCCGGAATGGCTGAAACCCCTGCTGGCGCGCATCCATCCCGAAGTGACGGCGCGCTACTACGGCTGCGGACTGGTCTGCCCGACCCTGCTCGACGGCCTGAAAGTGCTCGACCTCGGCTGCGGTTCCGGCCGCGATGTCTACGCGCTGGCGCAGCTGGTGGGTGAAAACGGGCAGGTAGTCGGCGTCGACATGACCGAGGAACAACTGGCGGTCGCCGAAGCGCACCGCGCGCATCACCGCGAGACCTTCGGCTTCAGCCGCGACAACGTCGAATTCAGGCTCGGCTACATCGAGCGCCTCGACGATCTGGAGCTGGCCGATGCCAGCTTCGACGTGGTGGTGTCCAACTGCGTGATCAATCTTTCACCGGACAAGGAAGCCGTGCTGCGCCAGGTGCATCGGCTGCTGAAAGACGGCGGCGAACTGTATTTCTCCGATATCTACGCCGACCGCCGCGTGCCGGCCGAACTGCGCAACGATCCGGTGCTGTATGGCGAGTGCCTGGGCGGCGCGCTGTACTGGAACGATTTCCAGACCCTGGCGCGGCGCTGCGGTTTCGCCGATCCTCGCCTGGTCGAGGACCGTCCCATCGCCATCACGGATCCCGCGCTGGCGGCAAGGGTGGGGAATACGAAGTTCTATTCGGCGACTTACCGTTTGTTCAAGCTCGACGGCCTCGAGCCCGAATGCGAGGACTACGGCCAGGCCGTTGTCTACCGCGGCGGCATCACCGGCCAGGAAACAAAATTCATGCTGGACAAGCATCACGCTATCGAGGCCGGCCGCGTGTTTCCGGTGTGCGGCAACACCTGGCGCATGCTCGCCGACACGCGCTTCGCGCCGTACTTCGACTTCATCGGCGACTTCTCGCGCCATTACGGCATCTTCGCCGGCTGCGGCGGCGGGCTGCCGTTTGACGACGGCGCAGCGGGTTCGGGCCCGTCGTGCTGTTGAGCTAGGACAGCCAGCCGGCCAGTTCCATCGGCCAGCGCACCGCGGCGGCCACCGCCAGCGCCACGGCCACGGACAGCGCCACCGAGTACAGCGCATCGCGCCGTCCGAGCAGCTTGAGCATCATGGCGAAGGTCGACACGCAGGGCACGTAGAAAATCAGGAAGGCGAGGAAAGTGGCGATCTGCGTGCTGTCGAGCACGCCGGCCAGTTCCTGCGTGCCCAGCGCCTGGAAAATCATCAGCAGCGACAACTCCTTGCGCAGCACGCCGAACAGGATGGGCACGCCCAGTACCACCGGCAGACCTAACCACCACGAAGTCATCGGCGTGAGGGCGAGATTGATCCAGGCGTCGGCGCCGTAAAAACTCAACAGCGCCAGCACCACGCTGCCCGCCACCAGCAGCGGCAGCACGATGGTGAGGATGTCGCGGCTGCGTTCCCAGGTGTTGGCGAGCAGGGCGTGCAGGGTAGGCACGGCGTAATCGGGGATTTCCTGAATCATGCCCGGCGTGGTTTCGGGGTAGCGCCGTTTCAGCAGCTTGCCGACCAGGCTGACGACCACGGGCGCCAGCATGAACAGCGCGAACACGCCGATGCCGCCGAGATACTTGCCGCCCACCGCGAGGATGATGGCCGAGCGCGCCGAACACGGCAGGAAAGTGATGAGCAGCGAAGCCACCGTGCGGTCGCGGCCCTGGGTGACGGCGGCGGTGGCGGCGAGCGCCGGCACGTTGCAGCCCAGGCCCATGAGGAAGGGCAGGGCGACGCCGCCGTGCAGCCCCAGCTTATGGAAGCCGCGGTCGACCACGAAGGCGACGCGGTGCATGATGCCCGATTCCTCCAGCCATACCAGCAGCAAGACCAGCGGAATCATGTAGGGAATGACGATGCCGGCCAGGCCGATGAAGCCGTCGAGCACGGCGCGGCCGACCACACCCATGAGGTCGGTCGGCTGCCAGGGGGCAGCCCACTCGATCATGCGCGCGACGGTAAGGCTGTCGAGATAGGCGCTGACTTCGAACACGAAGAACAGCACCAGTGCGAATACCGCCAGCGTGCCGGCGAAACCCCAGCGCGGGTGCAGGAAGAGATCGTCGGCCCAGCGCTGCCATCTTGGCGGTGCACCTTCTCCCCCGGGATGGCTTACCGCCTCGTAGCAGAGTGCGGCGCGATGGTGGCGGTCGGCATGGATTTCCTCGGCAAGCAGACGCGGCAGCAGCACGTTGGCGGATGCGCGCGCGGCCAGCAGCGCCGCGTGCCGTTCGGGAAAATGGGCGGCAAGCTCCTGGGTGAAATAGCCGTCGTTTTCCGCGAGCTGCAGGGTGAGCAGCGAGGCCGGTGCGGCGAAGGCGGCAGCCACCTCGGGGGTGCGGGCGATGGCTTCGATCGGCTCAAGCTGCTTGAGGATGTGCGCGCTCGGCATGCAGTCGGGCTGGTGCCTGCGCAGGTAATTCGCCTCGCGCGCCGTGCGCACCGCCGACGAGAACAAATCGGCGAGACCGATACCCATGTGCGCCACCGTCGGCACCACCGGCGCGCCGAGCTTGGCCGACAGCGCGCGCACGTTGATGAAGCGCCGCCTGGCGCGTGCCTCGTCCATGCGGTTCAGCGCGAACACCATGGGCTTGCCCAACTGCATGAGCTCCAGCGCGAGCTCGAGATCGCGCTCCAGGGCGGTGGCATCCATCACCATCAGCAGCAGATCGGGCGCGGCGAAGGCGGTTTCCGGCTGATGCGCTTCGTGGCGCGCGATGTCCGGCCAGCGGTCGCCCCAAAGCAGGTATTTCAGCACCACCGCAGTGACTTCATCGGGCTGGTGGAAGCTGTCGATGGCCGGGAGCGCAACCAGGGAGATCTGGTCGATGCCGACCTCGACCACGCATTCCTCGTAGGCCGGGCCGATGCCGGCGAGGCGCTCGTGCCGGCTGGAGGTACTGGAGGCGGCGCGAAAGATGCTGCTTTTGCCGCTGCCGGCACGGCCGACGATGGCTACGCGCGGCCGGCGCGCGCCGCGCAAACCCGGGCCGTGGAGCGGGAAGGTTTGCGCGGGTGCGGTCATGTGTCAGCCAGGGCCTATGTGAGAACGTTTCTCATTTATAGGCATTTCATACCTTATTGTCAACTTTAAGCAGGGCGGTTCGATTCGCTAGGCCCACGGCAGGTGGCCGAGGTCGTCGGGCTCGTCGATGTCGCGCAGCGTCTCGCCCGTCCACACCCGCCAGCGCAAATCGCGCATGCGTTCCAGGCTCAGCCGGGCGACCACATTGGTGCTCCAGGGCATGTCGCGGAACAGGCCGGCATCGAAGGCGTTGAGGCCGAGCAGCGGATAGCCGCCGTCCAGCGCCGGATACAGCACGGCATCATGCACGGCGAGCTGGCGCGCGGCTTCGGCAAGGCGCGCGGCGATGAGGTCGGGACAGTCGGTGCCGGTGAGCAGTACGGCTTCGCCGCGCTCGATGGTGCGGCGCGCAGCGCATGCCATGCGCTCGCCGAGGTCGCCTTCGCCCTGGTCGCTGGTTTCGATGCCGGCAGGAATGGTAATCCCCGCCCATTGCGCCGCCTCGGCTGCGGGGCTCATGCACAACTCCACCGGGCCGACTGCGGCCTTTCGCGCCTGCTCCAGCGCGAGCTCGAACATGCGCAAGGCGAGTCGCGCCGCGCCGGCTTCGCCAAGTGCGGGAATCAGCCGCGTCTTGACGCTGCCCGGCACCGGCGCCTTGGCGAAAATGAGGATGCGCACCGACTTCATGCGTCGGGGTAATAGCGCTGGACGAGGCGGGAGGCCGGCTCGCCGCGCCAGTATCCGAAACGCAGCCGCCACATGAGCAGGATGGTGGGCCAGGCGCCGTCGCGGTCCCAGCGCCGTCCGGAAGTCGTGACGGGGCCGCGCAGGCAGGCGGGCTTGCCGATGCGCTTCAAACGCTTCGACAGCTCGATGTCTTCCATCAGCGGCTGTTCAGGGAATCCGCCGGCGGCTTCGAATGCCGCGCGCGTGACAAACAGGGCCTGGTCGCCGGTGGCGATGCCGGTCAGGCGCGAGCGCAGATTCATCATCGCCGCGACGATGGGCAGCCAGCGCGAGCGGCCCTCGATTCTGACGTCGAAGCGGCCCCAGGCATGTCTCTTCAAGGCGCGTTCGATGAGCAAGGGCGCGCTGTCGGGCAGGCGCGTGTCGGCGTGCAGGAACAGCAGGGCATCGCCGCCGGCGGCGCGCGCGCCGGCGTTCATCTGCAGCGCGCGGCCGCGCGGGGCGGCAATCACCTTGTCGGCCAGTGCTGCGGCCCGTGCAGCCGTGTCGTCCTCACTGTCACCATCAGCAAGGATCACTTCGACGCCGGCTTTTCTGAGCGGCTGCAGCGGCTGCAACGCGTCGGCGATGTGTCGGGCCTCGTTCAGCGTCGGCATGACGATGGACAGCGTGGTGCATCCGTTCAGCACGCTTCATCCTTTCTCACAAAATGGAAATCGGCGAAGCCTGCGCGGGCCTCCTCGCCGGTATTGTCGGTGTCGCTGGCCATGCCAAGACCGATCAGGCGGCCGGGCGCCTGGCCGAAGGCTTGACGGTAGTCAGCGGCGAGGTCGCGGCGCTCCTCCAGCCAATGCCCAGAATCGGCCGCGCCGGAGCGTAGCACCAGCATGCGCGTGCGACTGGAATGAATATTGACCTGCCAAGCGCCTATCGCATGGCGGTTGTCCCAGATGTACATGACAGCCGAATCTTCCTTCATGCGCAGCCCCCGTTGCGCGGCGAAACTGAGGTGGATGTGGGCGGCCGTGTCGTCGCCGGTCTTGCGCGTGATGTCGGCGTTTTTCAAGGGAGCGTCGACGCGCCAGCGCCAGCAAAGCACCGGCGTTTTCGCCAGGTCGACATCGAGCGGCCGCGCCAGCATCGCCATGCTTTTCACGGCATGGGCCTCGACTCCGTTCACACCGTCCCACTCGCGCAGGCGATACCGGGTTGGCGGAATATTGTCGTCGAAGCGCACGATGCGCCAGGGCGGCGGCAGGCCGTGGTCCGTCGCGACGAAGCGGCCCACCCATAGCGGCTCGGCTAGGCTCATGGCGGGCAGCAGCGCCATGAGCGGCAGCAGGCGCTTCACCCACGCCTCCAGGCGTGGAAGCGCTCGAGCCAGCGCAGCAGCATTTCAGGCTTGTGCGCTTTTTTCCAGACGCCGGCGGCGTACTTGTTGGCCTCGGCCAGGGTCGGATAGGCGTGCAGCGTGCCGAGAATCCTGTTGAGTCCGATGCCGTGCTTCATCGCCAGCACGTATTCGGCGATGAGCTCGCCGGCATGCTCGCCGACGAGGGTGACGCCGAGGATTCTGTCCGTCCTCGGCGCGGTCAGCACCTTGACGAAGCCCCGGGTCGCGCCGTCGATGATGGCGCGGTCGAGTTCGGCGAGGTCGAAGCGGCTCACTTCATGGGCGATGCCCTGCGCCCTGGCTTCCTCTTCGTTGAGGCCCACGCGCGCGATTTCCGGGTCGGTGAAGGTCGCCGAGGGGATCGCCGAATAATCCGCCTTCAGCGCCCAGAAGCCGTCAAGCAGGGCATTCAGCGCCGCGTACCCGCCCTGGTGCGCGGCCGTGTGCGTGAACTGGAACGGCCCGGCGGCATCGCCCACGGCGTAGATGCTGGGGTAATTGGTCTGCAGGAAAGCGTTTGTCTCGATGGTGCGCGCGGTCTTCACGCCCAGTTCCTCTAGCCCGTAGCCTTCCAGATTGGCGGCGCGGCCGACGGCGAGCAGCACGGCGTCGAAAGGGATTTTCACCTCGCCCCCGGCGTGCTCGGCGAGCAGGAATTTTTCGCCGTTCTCGATCAGGAATCTGGCGGCCCGGTGTTCGGTCAGCACCTCGATGCCTTCAGCGCGGAATTGCCCGGTGACGAGTTCGGAAACCTCCGCGTCTTCGCGAAGCAGAAGCCGCGCGCCCTGCTGGACCAGCGTCACGCTGGAACCCAGGCGCGCGAAGGCTTGCGCCAATTCGCAGCCGATGGCGCCGCCGCCCAGTATCAGAAAACGCCTTGGCAGCTCGCGCAGATTCCAGACGGTATCCGAGGTCAGGTAGCCGGTTTCGTCGAGGCCGGGGATGGCCGGGACGACAGGCCGACCGCCCGCAGCGATGACAATGCTGCGCGTGCTCAGTCTTTGCTTGCCGCCATCCTTGCGCGCGATCTCGACTTCCCACGGCGTGAGAATCTTCGCCGTGCCCTCGATCACCTCCACGCCGAGGGAGGTGTAGCGCTCGATGGAATCGTGCGGCTCGATCGCCTGCACCGTGCGCTGCACGCGCTGCATGACCTCGGCGAAATCGAAATCGGCGCGGGCTTCGCGGATGCCGAATTCCTGCGCGCGCGCCATCTGGGCGAGCAATCTGGCCGAGCGGATCAGCGCCTTCGACGGCACGCAGCCGGTGTTGAGGCAGTCGCCGCCCATCTTGTGCTTCTCGACCAGCGTGACCCTGGCCTTGAGCGCGGCGGCGACGTAGGCCGTCACCAGGCCGCCGGCGCCGGCGCCGATCACGATCAGGTTGCGCTCGAAGCGGCGCGGTTTCTTCCAGTGCCTCAAGCGCATGGCTCCTGTCTGAGCTAGCCGTCGAGCGCGCCGCCGCAGCTGCTGCCCTGGCCGGCGGTGCAGCCGTAGCAGTGGTCGGCGACGCGGATGGGCTGGCCGGAGATGTCCTGCTCGAGCAGGCCGGCGAGCGTGGCCGGGCCCGCGGCGGGGATGCCCAGCATCTGGTTGAAGTCGCAATCGTAGAGCCGCCCGCGCCAGTCGACGCTGACGATCTCGCGGCACATGACCTGCTCGAGGTTGGCGGGGTTGTGGCTGGATTTCAGCAACTGCATGTAATCGGCGAACTGGCCCCTGGATACCAGGGTGCTGCCGAAGCGCAGGATGGGCATGTTGGCCAGGGTGTAGAGCCGGTTGAAGACGATGCCATGGCGCGACTGCAGTTCGCGCTTGTAGGCAGCCTCCAGACCGGCCTGCGCGGGCGGCAGGCTGGGCCCCTGCGGGTTGTAGACCAGGTGCAGTTCGAGGCCGCTGCCGGCCTGGCCGTAGCCCAGGGCGTTGAGTTGCCGCAGCCCGGCGATGCTGCGCTCGAACACGCCCTTGCCGCGCTGGCCGTCGACGTTCTGCTCCAGATAGCAGGGCAGCGAGGCGATGATTTCCACGCGCTGCGCAGCGAGGAATTCGGCCAGGTCTTCCTGCCCCGGCTCGGACAGGATGGTGAGGTTGCAGCGGTCGATCACCTTTGCGCCCGATTTGCGCGCCTGCTCGACCAGCCAGCGGAAGCGCGGGTGCAGTTCCGGCGCGCCGCCGGTGATGTCTAGCGCGGTGAGTTTGCGCGCGGCCAGCACCCGCGGAATGAGTTCCAGCGTGGCATCGTCCATCATTTCGCTGCGGTTCGGCCCGGCGTTGACGTGGCAGTGCAGGCAGCTCTGGTTGCAGCGGTAGCCGAGGTTGACCTGCAGCGTGGTCAGCCTGCCGCGGCCAAGCAGCGGGAAATCCGAGGTCTGGAGAAGGGGCAGGGTGTTGTGCATGGACGGATGATTCGGGGCATTGCGCAATGGATGCATTTTGCATGAGTCATGCCGATTTGGGCGATTTTTACCCAACAAATCAACGGTTCCGCTGGTTGTTTAGGGCTATTGCCGGCAAGCGGCTGGCCGGGTGTCGATTACCCCGTGCCCGCCGCCTGCTGGCCGCTGCGTGCCGGGCTCAGGCCCTGAAGCGGCGCACTTGCGCGGCGAACGCCTTCAGCATGTCGCTGGAGGCGTGTGCCCCGTAGCGCAACTCGACGTAGCGTTGCACGAGCGCGTCGGCGTCATCGGCAAGCTCGGGTCGCAGCGAACGGATGCGCTGCGCGAAATCGAGCGGGCCTTCCGACGGCATCCTCGCCAGGCCGGCTTTTTCCAGCTTGCCGCAGAACCGCAGATACAGCGCCTGCACCTTGTCTGGCGCCGGTCGCCTGCCCGGCCACAGGGTGAAGGCGGCAATCAGGCCAAGCACCGCGCCGAGGCCGATGGCCAGCCCCCAGACCAGTTCGCGCCAGGACACGATGCCGAGCCCCAGCCGGGCGAACAGGCCGATCTGCTGTTCCTGGTCGAAGCCCAGCACCCACAGGTCCCAGTAGGTGCTGACGGCATCCCATTGCTGGCGCAGCTGTTTCAGCCATGCAATGTCCGTGCGCAACAGGAAGGGCAGCGGCTCGCCGGCTGCCAGGGCGGAGGCGATGCCGTTCTGGATGCGGCTCGCGGAAACCGCGGCGGTGGGGTCTACCCGCACCCAGCCGCGGCCATCGAGCCACACTTCGCTCCAGGCGTGGGCGTCGGACTGGCGCACGATGAAGTAGCCGCCGGCCGGGTTGAATTCACCGCCCTGGTAACCGGCGACGATGCGCGCCGGCACGCCGGCCGCGCGCATGAGGAAGGTGAATGCGCTGGCGTAGTGCTCGCAGAACCCGCTGCGCGTGGCGAAGAGGAATTCGTCGATGCTGTTCTCGCCGAGCAGCGGCGGGGTCAGGGTGTAGCTGTAGCCCTGCTCGCGGAACAGCGCCAGCGCGCGCGCCACCACTTCGGCGTCGCTGCCGGCTTCGCTGCGCAGGCGCAGCGCCAGGTCCCGCGCCTGCGGGTTGCCCTGTTCAGGCAGCTGCAGCGCATGGCCCAGCTGGGGCAGCGTGGCGTCGGCGGCCACCCGGTGGTCGAGATAGGCGGAAAGATTCAGGCGCGTGAGCCGCTGCATGGGCGTGTTCGCCATGAGCTGCAGGCTGCGGGTGAGGAAGCTGTCGGGCGGCAGCGCCTGCGGGTCGGGCATTTCCAGCGCGAAGATCCAGGGCTTGTCGTGCGGCTCGATGGTGAGGGTGTAGGCGATCGGCGTGCCCGTGGTTTCCAGCGTCGGTTCTGGCCCGTGCCTGCCGCGCAGACGGCTCCAGGTGCGACCGTCGAAGCTTTCCAGCACCAGCGCGCGCCAGTAGAGGCTCGACGGCATGGGCGGCGCGCCTTCGAACTGCGCGCGGAAGGCGATGGCGTCGGATTGCACCAGTTCGCTGATGGAGCCGGGCGCAATGGTTTCGGAAAGCCCGCTTTTCGCGGAGAAGGCGTCGCTGGGCATGCCCCACAGCGGGCCGCCCATGCGCGGGAACAGCACGAACAGCAGCAGCATGACCGGCACCGCCTGCGCCAGCAGCAGCGCGGAAAGTTGCAGCGGTCCGCGCCAGCGCTGCGCCGAAGCCGGATGGTTGAGCGCGATGAGCGCGCCGGTGAGCACCAGCACCACGGCGAAAAGATAGACCGCGAACGGAATGTCCTGGGTGTAGAAGAAATTGGTGATGACGAGGAAATAGCCGAGGAACACGGTGAGCATGGCGTCGCGGTAGCTGCGCATCTCCAGGAGCTTGAGCGCGAGCATGAGGGTGAGCATGGCCACGCCGGCATCGCGGCCGAACAGGGTGCGGTACTCGAACAGGATGCCGGCCGCCGAACCGGCGAGCAGCAGGACCAGGATCCACTTGCCGGGCAGCGGCAGCCGGCCGGCGGCGGCCGCCCAGCGCCAGCCGATCATGGCCAGGGCAACCGCGCTGAGCCACGGCGGCAGATGCAGCGCATGCGGCGCGAGCACCAGAGTAATGCCGGCGAACAGCCAGTGCCCGGCCGGCAGGGGCGGGAAGGATGCGCGGCTAGGCATGCGCGGGCAGTCCGAACAGGGCCAGCGCCTCCAGGCAGCGCTGGCGGTGCGCGGCGCCGTTGCCCGGCGCGATGTCATGGCCGGGCATGCGCAAGCCGTAGCGCAGGCCTGCCTGCTCCGCATCCAGCACCTGGCGCGTGAGTAGCGACAGCCGCGCTTCGGTGTCGGCGCCTGCGAGCATGTTCCAGTCGAGCAGCACGCTGCTGCCCTCGACGTCGCTGAAGCGCTTGGTGGCCAGCAGGTCGCTGCGCGCGGCCACCTTCCACGCCACCTGGCGCGGCGAATCGCCCGGCTGCCAGTCGCGCAGGCCGGCGAAATCCTCGCTGCCCTCGCCTGTTCCGGGCCGTGCATCCGCACCGTCTTCGCCGGCCGGGGCGAAATCGGGCGGCGCCTCGCCCGGCCTGGGATAGACGATGGCGGCATGATCGAATTCCACGTAGGACCAGGCGCGGAACAGGCCGAGCGGGTAGACCGTGGACAGCGTGAAGCGCCCGGGCCGCAGGCGGCCGCGCTGCGGCGCCGGCACGCGCACGCTGACGCGCTGCACGGTCTCGACATCGAATGCTACGGGGGCATCCTTGCGCCAGCGCAGGCCGAGGGCGAGGCGCGGGCCCGGCGCCTCGAACTGCAGGTGAAAGGAAGCGGCATCGCCGGCGAATGCGGGCGACGCACCGGCATCGGCAATGCTCAGGCCCTGCAGGTTGCGGTAGGTATGCAGGATGCCGACCACCGCCACGCCGCCGAGCAGGAAGGTGAGGATGAAACCGAGGCTGAGGCCGTAGTTGATCGAGCCGATCAGCATGGCCAGCAGGAACACTGCGAAGAAGACGCCGAGGCGCGTGGGCAGGATGTAGATGCGGCGGCGGTCGAGCACGACGGGACCGGCCTCGCGTCCGCGCCCGCGCACGAGCCTGGAAAGCATGGGGAACAGGCGGCTGGCGAGCGTCGCCACGGCTGCGTCGGCGGTTTAAGGAATCGCGACGCTGGCCAGCAGGGCCTGCGCCAGCGCGTCGGCATCGGCCTCGCCCGAGGGGCCGCGCAGGCGATGGCCGGCGACGGCGGGCAGCACCGCCTGCACGTCCTCGGGCAGCACCTGGCTGCGCCCGGCAAGGAAAGCCCAGGCGCGGCTGGCGTGCACCAGGGCGAGGCCTGCACGCGGCGACAGGCCGGCGCCGAACTTTCCGCCGCGCGACCGTACGATCAGCGCCTGCACGTAGTCGAGCAGGGCTTCGGCGACGAATACCTCGGACACCTTGTGCTGTGCCGCGAGCAAACTGGCCGGGTCGAGCAGCGGCTGCATGTGCGCGATCATCTCGCGCCGGTCCTCGCCGGCAAGCAGCATGCGCTCGGCCTGGGCATCGGGATAGCCGAGCGCGATGCGCATGAGGAAGCGGTCGAGTTGGGATTCCGGCAGCGGGAAGGTGCCGACCTGCTGGATCGGGTTCTGCGTGGCGATGACGAAGAAGGGCGCGGGCAGGGCGCGGGTTTCGCCCTCGGTGGTGACCTGGTGCTCTTCCATTGCTTCGAGCAACGCGCTCTGCGCCTTGGGCGTGGCGCGGTTCACCTCGTCGGCGAGGATCAGGTGCGCGAAGATCGGGCCGGGATGGAACACGAACTGGCTGCGCTCGCGGTCGAACACCGACACGCCGAGGATGTCGGCCGGCAAGAGGTCGGCGGTGAACTGGATGCGGTGGAACTGCAGCCCCAGGGTCTGCGCCAGCGCGTGCGCCAGCGTGGTCTTGCCCATGCCCGGCAGGTCTTCGATCAGCAGGTGGCCGCGCGCCAGCACGCAGGCCAGCGCCAGGCGGATTTCGCGCTCCTTGCCGAGGATGATCTGGCCGACCTGGCGCACGGTGGATTCGAGCATGACGGCGAGGGGTGTGTTGGTATCCATAAATGACTAGAACGGCGAAAACGCTCCTGTCTTGACGCCGCAAGCCGGGAATCGTTCCTCGGCCACGGCTATCCGGCTGCGCTTTCCTCCACCGGCTTCAGCGGCGCGGCGTGTCCCTGCTGGCGGCCGAGGAAGGGCACCAGCAGGTAGCACAGCGCCAGCGAAGCGGCGGCGATCCACAGCAGGGAGGCCAGCGACTGGTTGAAATAATCGTCGTAGAGTCGCGAACCGATCACGGAAGAGAGCTGGTCGGCGGCGTTGTACAGCGACATCATGACGGCAAAGGTGAAGCCCTCGGCGCGCGGCGGGCAGGCGCGCGCCGCCACCGCCAGGATCATCAGCATGCCGATCTGGTTCAGCGTGCCGACGGCGACATGCAGCGGCGCGGCGATGCTTGCCGCATGGCTGCTTGGCTGGGCCAGCGCGAGATAGGCCAGCACCGCCAGGATCGCCGCGCTGATGGCGACATTGGCCTGCAGCGCGACCGAGCGCCGGGCCAGCACGTGGCCGAACAGCCAGGCGCCGACGACGCCGCCCGCTGCGGTAAAAGCGGACAGTTGGCCGATGAACTGCTGGTCGAAGCGCAGCACGTCGGTCATGTGGAAGTACAGCGGCGCGCCGAAGCCGGGGCTGAAGCACCACAGCGTCACGAACACTGCCGCCAGTTGCAGTTTCGGCGAGCGCACAGCCAGCCACACGCTTTGCGTGGTCTGCTTCATCGCCGCCAGTTCGATGCGGCGCGGTTCTTCCTGCACCAGGAAGTAGCTGGCCGTGAGCACGGCGATGGGCGCCAGCATGGTGACGGTAGCAGCGATGTGGAGCGCGGTGGCCGGCTCGAAAGTATTGGCGAGAAAGCCGCCGGCGAGCGCGGTGACGACGGCGGCGACCTTGAACCAGAACCATTGCGTGCCGAGGAAGCGCGCGGTGAGCCCGGTCTCGGCGCCCTTTTCCACCATCAGCGCGTCGATGATGACGTCCGACGCGGCAGTGCCGAAGGCAGTGAGCGTGAGCGCGACGATCAGCGAGGCCGGCTCGGCGAGCCCGGCCAGCCACATGAAGCCGGCGGCGCCGAACAGGTTCACCAGCATGAGCCAGGTCTTGCGGCGGTAGCCGAGCAGCGGCAGGTAGTCGCTGACCAGGCCGTAGAGCGGCTTGATCACCCAGGGCATGGAGGCGATGGCGAGGTACTCGGAGACCTCGGTGGCGGAAAGCCCCAGTTCCTCCTTGAGGTAGAAGTTGAGCGGCTGGCCGATGAGCCCGCCCATCTGCGCGAAGCTCTGGGCGAAATAGGCCAGGCCGAACAGGAAGAACAGGCGCCGGGCGTGGCCGGGGTCGGTAGTGCTCGCGGACGGGGAAAGCATCGGCGCTGGGTGTGTGCTGGACGATGCCGCCATCATAGCCGCTTTGGCCGTTTTTTTGCCGCGGCTTCGCGGCATGGTCGACTTGTACCGTTGCGGGGCAGCCGCAGCGGGAACAGAATCGGCAAACCATGGAATAAGTCGGGCGCGTGCCGCGTCTTACAAAGTGTCGGAGGAGACAAATGGTCTGGTTCTGCAGAAGCACCCAGCAGGAAGTGCTGCGCCATCGTACGCGCCTGTTCCGCCTCGCCTACGCCTGGTGCGGCGACCGCGACATGGCCGAGGACCTGGTGCAGGAAGCGCTGGCACGCGCGCTGGCCACGTCTTCTCCGCTGAGGGAGCCGCGCGCGCTCGAAGGCTGGCTCATGGTCATCCTCAACAACTGCTGGCGCGATTGCCTGCGCAAGAAGATGGCGGGAATACTGGAAGACATCGACGACTGGGCCGAGCGGCTGGAGTCGGAGGAGCTTTCGCCCGAGCAGAACCTGGCAGGCCGCCAGACCGCACAGACGGTGCGCAAGGCCATCGCCCGCCTGCCGCTGGGCCAGCGCCAGGTGCTGACCCTGGTGGACATGGAGGACCGCCAGTTATGCCGAAGTGGCGGAAATCCTCGGCGTGCCCGCCGGCACCGTGATGAGCCGCCTCGCCCGTGCGCGCGCAGCGCTCAAGGAAATGTTGACCGACGTCAGGCCGGCCGTTCAGGCGGCAGGCCTCAGGAGAGTGAAATGAGGATGCCGATCACCGACGAAACCCTGAATGCCTTCGTCGACCAGCAGCTCACCCCCGGCGAAATGGACGAAGTGTTCGAGGCGATCAAGCATGACCCGGACCTGGCCCGTCGCAGCTGCGAAATCCGCCAGCTCAAATCCATGGTCAAGCTCGCCTATGACGGCGTCGAGCCGAGCCGGCCCGTGCAACGGAGCAAGGCGCGCGCCTGGAGCATGCAGGCCATGGCCGCCATGCTGCTGCTGGGCCTAGGCGGCCTGCTCGGCTGGACCCTGCGCCCGATGGGCGGCAGCATCCTGCCCGCCGCGCTGGCGCAAAAAGGCGAGTTCATGCAGGCCAGCCATCCGCAGGCCGCCGCCGGCAACCGCTTCATCCTGCACCTCGACAGCGACAAGCCCGAGCGCATGGCCGCGGTGCTGGACTACGCCGACCAGATTCTCGACAACGCCAGGAAGGAAGGCGTGCCGGCCGAACTGGAAATCGTCGCCAACAACTACGGCCTCAGCCTGCTGCGCGAGGGCTACAACGATCCGTTCCAGCAGCGCATCGACGCGCTGGCGGCCAAGCATGCCAACCTCAAGTTCATCGCCTGCGGCCAGGCCGTGGCCCGCATCGAGCGCGAGGGCAAGAAAGTCACGCTGATCGAGGAGGCGCAGATGGTGCCGTCAGTGATCGGCGAAGTGGTGAGCAAGATGAAGGAGGGATGGACTTACATCCGGGTGTGAGGGCGATAACAGCCGCTCCCAATGCAGGAGACGGCAGGTATAAAAGGGGATTCTTCGGGATCCCCTTTTTGTTGCCTGCGGCTGCCTACGCTGTCATTGCGAGCGCAGCGTGGCAATCCAGGGTTTTGTTTGATTGGCTGAGAGCGCTGGCCAGATTGGCCATCTTCTAATGCCAAAGATCGGTGGCCGGGGGTTGCCCGGCGGCAAGTTACTTTCTTTGCTCCGCCAAAGAAAATAACCAAAGAAAGGGGTCCTGCGAGCAGGGAGCAGGGACCCGCTTGCGGGATGCAACCGACCGCGAGTCTGTGCCGGACGCCGGGCCGCAGTGCCTATCTCCTCCTGCGGGGTCGCACCTTGCTACGCAAGGCACTGCTCCGCCCTCCGGCGTTGCCCGCTGTGCTGCCCCGCCAAAAACCACGGCGGGGTGAACCTCGGTCGGTGTCTTGAATTGGGCGGCTCGCAAACTCGCACGATCCGCCTGGGAAAATCGCCCGGGCGGCCACGTGCTCAGACATGCTCGCCTCAACTTCCCCCAATTCAAGTCACCGTCCGAGGCAGCACAGAGGGGAGAACACCGGGGACTCGGCGAGGGGCGGAGTTTTTCGTCACTGCGAGCCCCGAAGGGGCGCGGCAGTCCAGTCAAATGTGGCTAAGCCTTCTTGAACTGGATTGCCGCGCTGCGCTCGCAATGACGATGGGGAAAGGTGCGTGTTTTGGGGGTGGCTTTTGAAGTTTCCCCGTCTTTGCCGCCGCAGCCTGGAGCTTGCGGGCGGAACAACGCGGCGCAGCCTGTCTGAGCCCCGCACTTCTGCGTACAAACTAAAGCGGGTCGAGTACAGAATTAATTGGCGCTTCGCGCGTGCCGCCCGCCCGCAAGCTTCAGGCTAAGGGAAGCCGCAGGCCGGCATAGTTGGGTCGCCTTCTTTTGGTCACTTTTCTTGGCGAAGCAAGAAAAGTGACTAGCTGCCGGGCTACCCCCGGCACTCAGTTACCACTGAACTGACCAAGCGTAAGCGAAGAAAAACAGGATCGATCCAAAGAAATACATGAGGTTGAACAACCACTGATGTACTCGTTCTGCAAGTGTGCCCCCATTATCTGGAACTCGTAAATGCAAACCAAGTTGCCACAACGTTGCCCAAAGAATGATCGCAACACCAGTTGCTTGAAGCAATGCACTTAGCCAAGAGGGACATGGTCCGAATTTAAGGAAGGTGAGTAACCCCGCTAGCCCTGAAATTACGCCATACCCAACAACTCTAGATCCGGAAACAAAGAAGGATTCTCCAAGAGAATTTTCATTACTTCTTGAGCGTGGATCTCATTAAAAGCCCCTTTAGTGCTTTTTGAAGCGCCATATCGAACTGTAAATTCGACGAAGGATTTTTTCTGAACAAGAAGAGCAGGATGGCCTTGGTTCGCAGGAATCGTTCTTGACTCACGTTGCTCATGCGCGCGATTTGCTACGAATGCCTAGGCGGCGTCAGCCTCTGCTCCACCGCAAACACCGCCGCCTCCACCCTCGATGTCAGGTTCAGCTTCGACAGAATATTCCGCACATGCAGCTTCACCGTGTCATGGCTGATGCCGAGTTCCTTGGCGATGGCCTTGTTGCTGTCGCCCTTGGCGAGGTAGGCGAGGATTTCGCGTTCGCGTGCGGTGAGCTGGTTGATGAGCGAGGTGGCCTTGCCCTTCTTGCTGTCGAGCAGGGTGACGAGCTTGGCGGTCATCTGCGGTGCGACGACGGTTTCGCCCTTGTCGGCGCGCGTGATGGCATCGACCACTTCGGACGGTTCCATGTTTTTCAGCAGGTAGCCCTGAGCGCCGGCGCGCAGGGCGCTGGCGAGGTCTTCTTCCTCGTCGCTCACGGTGAGGATGAGGGTGGTGAAGAACAGGCCTTCTTCGCGCAGTTGCTGCATCAGGGTGATGCCGTCGGTGGGCGGCAGGTGCAGGTCGAGCAACACGACGTCGGGCTGGTGCTCCTTCAGGAGCTGGCGCACGAGGTTGGGGTCGCCGGTGATGCCGCAGACGTGGATGGTGCCGTAGTGTTCGAGCAGTTCGGCGAGGCCCTCGCGGAACAGGGTGTGGTCGTCGACGATGACGACGCGGATCTTTTCGCTCATTTCATTGTTCCCTGCAAGGCGTGGGGAAAGACCAGGGTGACGCGGGTGCCGCCGCCCACGCGGCTGCGGATTTCGACCATGCCCTTGATGCGCTCGGCGCGCTCGCGCATGATGTTCATGCCGAAATGCATGCCGGGCCCGGTGTGGCCGGCCGCATAGAGGCCGATGCCGTCGTCGATGACGCTGATGCGGTAATGCGTGCCGGTGTCTTCCAGCACCACCTGCACCATGCGTGCGTAGGAGTGCTTGCAGATGTTGGCGAGCGCCTCCTGCACGATGCGGTAGACCTGCGCTTCCTGGTCGGCGGTGAGCGTGAGGTCCTTGGCCTGGTTGTCGAGCTTGACCTTGGCGTTGATCTTCTTGCTCACGCCGTCGAGCAGTTCCTGCAGCGCGGGCAGGATGCCGCGCGGGTCCATGCGGTGGCGGAACTGGCTGATCAACTCGCGCAGGCCGGAATAGGCGGATTCCAGCGCGGAGTCGACGTCGCCGAGATACTTCTCGGTGAGTTCCGGCTTGTCGCCGTGGACGGCCTCGCGCAGCATGGCGAGGCGCATTTTCATGTAGGCCAGGGTCTGCGCCAGCGAGTCGTGGATCTCGTTGGCCAGCATCTGGCGCTCGTTCATCAGGGTGATGCGCAGGTTCTCGCGCGTGAGCCGCGCGTTCTCCATGGCCATGCCCAGGTGCTCGATGATGGAGGCGAACAGCAGGCTGACGTCCTCGGGGATGGCCTGGTCCTTCTTCAGGAACAGGTTGTACACGCCGAGCAGGGTATTCTTGTACTTGAGCGGCAGCGCCACCACCCAGCCGCCCTCCATGCCGAAGGCCTGGGCGGTATTGCCCTTGCATTCGAACAGGTAGGGCAGGTTCTTGATGGAGGAACCGACCGGCTGGCCGCACAGGGCGGTTTCCAGCGGCATCACGCTGTTGGCCGTCAGCGCTTCCTGCGGCAGGCCCTCTGCGCCGACGATGCGCAGGCCCTTGCCATCCGGGGTGAGCACGCGCACGATGCCGGCGTGGGCGTTGGACAGGCGCACCATGGTGCCGAGGAAGCTGTCGAGCAGGTGCTCGACGTCCACGTCCATCGACAGCGACGCGGCGATGTCGGTCAGCACCTTGAGGTCGGTGTGCTGCGTACGGTCGCCCCCCAGTTGCGGGGCGAAGCTCTGCTCGGATGATTGCTGGGATTTGGACATGCGGGAAACGGCCTGGAAACTGTCTAATTATGCACCGCTGGCGCGCTTTGGCGAAATTTGTTACCGTGCGGCAAAAGTGCTTGAGTGATCATGAAATATTGCAGTCATTGTGGCGGTACCGTTCGGCTCCTCGTGCCCGAGGGTGATCATCTGCCGCGCCATGTGTGCCCGGTCTGCGGCGCCATTCATTACCAGAACCCCAAGATGGTGGTGGGGTGCATTCCCGAGTGGGAAGACAAGGTTCTGCTGTGCCGCCGCGCCATCGAGCCGAAATACGGCCTGTGGACCCTGCCGGCCGGTTTCATGGAGAACGGCGAGACCACGGCCGAGGGTGCTCTGCGCGAAACCTGGGAGGAGGCCGGCGCGCGCGTCGAGGTCGGGTCGCTCTACACCCTGTTCAACCTGCCGCACGTCAACCAGGTGTATTTCATGTTCCGCGCCAGTCTGCTCGACCTCGACTACAAGCCCGGCATCGAAAGTCTGGATGTGCGCCTGTTCGCCGAAAACGAGATTCCCTGGGACGAACTGGCTTTTCGCACCGTGCAGGTTTCACTCGAACTGTATTTCCGGGACCGCGCCAACGGCGGCTTCAGGTTCCATTTCGGCGACATCAGGCCGTAGTAAACGCCCCGAAAAATCCAAATCCATAAGGCGCTTGACCGCGAAGTTCGCAAAGTAGGGCCTGGTTTGCTCTGCGGCCTTGGCGAACTCGGCGGTTATTGTTTCAAAGCGTCAGCGGGCAGGGGTTGGGCTTGAGCAGTTCCTGTACCCGGGACTGCGCCGCTTTCGGATCGTCACGGTAGATATCCAGCAGCATGCCGGCCTGGTCGAGCCAGTGTTGCCGGCCAGCGTCGATGGCTTCCTGCAACGCCTCGATGCGGCCGCTGTCGCGCCACGATTTGTAGGCTTCGGTCAGGCGCGGGAACAGCACCTGGCGCAGGCCGTCCAGCTCGGCCATGTAGTAGTGCAGGCTGCACCAGGCTTCGTTTTCGATCAGCGTCGGCAGGGTGGACAGGCAATCCGCCAGGTTGTCGCGTACCGAGCGTGCGAGCAGTTCTGCGTGCCTGTGCGTGAAGCCGGCGATCATTTTCTTCCAGTCGGGGCCGAGCAATTTGTCGGCGCGCGCTTCGCCCACTTCGTGCAGGATGACGGCTTCGCTTTCCGACTCGGTCATGCGCTCGAGCGCAGCCTCGGGGTCGCGCTCGAAGCCGTAACACTGCAGCGCCGCCTTCATGGCGCCCTCGGGCTTTTTCTGGCCCCACAGCTCGACTTTTTCCCATAGCGCACGCTTCAAGGCATCGGTGCGCAGGAAGATGGCGCCGTCCTGGTAGGCGGCAGGCAGGGTGGAAAGATCGCGCGCGTATTCGCAGCCGGTGACGTAGATGGTGAGACCTTCGCGCTCTTCCTTGCGCTTGAGTTCGCCGAGGAAGAAATGCGGCTTGCGGTAGCGGCCGATGCCGGCACCGTAGACCAGGCCTTCGGGCAGCAGCGCCTCGTTGACGGCGCGACTCTCGAACGGGTCGATGCGCCGGCCGTTGACGGGCAGTGCGGCGAAATCATCTTCCTCCAGGGTTTCCCACAGGGACTCGCGGGCGATCATCCAGGGGCCGATTTCGGCGCGCGGCGGCTGCTGGGAGAGCGGCAGTTCGTTTTCCCAGCGGAAAAATTCGCGCATTTCCAGCAGGTAGGTGCACATGGTCATGTTGCGGGCGTGGTTCGCGTCCGCAATATGGCAGTTCTTCTGCACCGTTTCGACCAGTTCGTGGAAATTGCGCATCTCTCCTCCAGTTCAGCGAAGATTTGTTTTCATTCTAGCTTTTCAAGCCCGGAAGAAAACTGCACTGCCGGCATGGTCAGCCGCGCCGGCGCGCCTCGAAATGCACCACGCCCTGCACGACATCGGAATAGGGGAAGTCTTCCAGCGCGCCATGCGCCGAAAGCGCGGATTCGATCAGCGCAAAGACGTCTTCCACGGCATCGTTGCCATGACAGGCCATCTGCAATCCCTTGAGTCCGCCGCACTGGATCTTCAGTTCCTTGGCGTGCGGCAACTGGGCGCCGACATGGGGAATCTTCAGGGCAAAGGCGGAATGGCCGCGCAGCAGGGTTTTCAGCTCAGTGCAGCGCACCTGGGCGGCGGGGTCGATGCAGTTCATGGTTTCGCGCTCCGCCAGCAGGTGCTTTTCAGCCTTGCTGCAGGAAATGCAGCGTGCCAGCACGCCTTTTTCGAAGGCGCAGGGCGAGGGGTTCACCGACTTGCGGGCATTGCGGTAGGCGTCTTCGTTGTATTCGCTCATCTTGATTTATCCACGAAAGACGTAAAGAAAAGCATTGACAGGGAGGAAGGGGAGGGAAGGGAGGATGAAAATAGAAAAGCCTTCCTCCCTTAACTCCATGAACCTCTCTGTGAAATCTTTTCTGCTCACTTTCGCGGCTGAGGCTTCTCAATAATCCTCGCCGGTGGTCGGCGGCTTTTCACGCACTTCGCCGAGCATTTCCTCGGCGTGCAGTTCGTTCTCTGCGAAGATCACCTTGATCGAGTAGCTGTCCGTGCTGGTGAGCTTGCCGCGCAACTCCTTGGCATGCGCCGAGGCATCCTTGAACTTGTCGAACTCGGCGGCCTTCTTGACGATGCGCATGGGATGGATTTCGTAGACGAAGTACGGCATTTAATGCTTCTCCTGGTCGATGTAGTATTTGACTGATTTGCGGCGCCCCGGCTTCTTTTTCAAGATCACCACGCCCTTCACGCACGACAGGTCGGCGACCGGGTGGTCGGGGTAGGCCGGATTGAGGGCATGCAGCGCCCAGCCGGCATCGCGCTTGACCAGCTGGCGGAAGGTGTATTCCTCGTTGTGGAAGGCGATGACGAAGGAGCCGTCGCGGGCCAGGCCTTCCGGCTCGATGACGATGATCTCGCGGTCATGGAACTCGGGCTCCATGCTGTCGCCCAGCACCATGAGCGCGAACGGCTCGGCTTCGGAGCAGGCGCCGAAGGCGCTGTCCGCCTGCTGATCCGCGGACACGACCGGGATGTTGATGGGTTTTCTTTTGAACTCTTCCATCAGAGCCACCTCACCAGATAATAGATTCGAAAGCCTTCCGACGAGCGCGAAGGGCCGATGACGATGGCCGGATGCAGGCCATCTGCTGCACGTTCCAGCGCCTCGGCCTCGCTCGCCACGGTTTCCACCACGCCTTCGGGATAGCGCTTGCGCGTCTTGTTGGGGCTGCGGATCAGCGCCGGCACTTCCTTGGACTGGGCGGGATCGAGATAAAGTTTCATGGGTTTGCTTTGAACAAGGAGGACAAGAGGACAGGAGTATGTCCCATATTAATTTCCCTCATGTCCTCTTGGTAAAAGGTTCTTTCAAGCATGAACGGGTGTTCTCAGGATTTGCACGGCCATGTTGATGGGCGAAACCAGGGGTTCGATTTTACGCCGCATCAGCGCGCCCACGGCGGTATTGCGCAGCAGCCAGGGGTCGGCGGTCTTGCCGGTGAGGCCGGAGAGCGCGAGCATGGCTTCGATGCCCTGGCGGTATTGCGGCGCGGCGGCGAGCAGCGCCTGCAGGCCCGGCGGCGCCTCGATCTCGCCGCGGCTCATGCTGCCGGCGTTTTCCAGCAGCTCTTCCAGATTCTCGCTCTGGATGGGATAGCCCATCGGGTGGAAATAACGGCTGACGGCGTCGAGCAGGGCGTAGACCACCAGCGAGGTGGAAGGCCGCACCAGCACTTCGGCGACCGCCTTGAGCCAGGTCTGGCCGTTGGCCGACAGCAACGACAGGAAGCGCTCGGCGTAGCCGTTGCCGGCATCGACCAGCGGGCCGAGCTGTTTTTTCGCTGCCTCGTAATCGGCGCGGGCGGGCTGGTCGGCCGGCAGCGACTCGGGCATGAATTCGAGGAAGCCGATGAAGTAGTAGGGCACGCCCTTTGCCTGGCGCCAGAGCTTGGCCGTGGTCGCCTCGTCCGCAAGCTTGCCGTAGAGAATGAGCCGGATGGTGTGCATGCGCGCGTCCGGGCTTTCTTCAAAAGGCAGGTGCTCGATGAGGAAGTCGGCCAGCACCTTGCCCATCCTGCCCTGGATGACCTCGTCCTTTTCCAGCATCCAGCGCGCGATTTCCATGGTCGGCTGGCACCACCAGGCGCGGCGTGCGAGCTCGTCGGTGAGTCCCGGCGCGTGCGCCACCGCCACCACCGCCTCGGGTTCGCCCAGCAGCAGCAGCGCCTCGAGGTTCTTGTCGGAAGTCTGGCCCATGCGCGTCCAGCGCTGCAGGTAGACCGGGTAGCCGCCGGGCGAGCCCAGGGCATGGCCGCCGAGGAATTCCTTGACGCGGGCAATGTACTGGTCGGCACGGCAGTTGGGATGCAACTGGACCTTCGCCTCGCCGTTCTCGGTGAGCGCATACAGCGTCATCGCACTTTCGTCGATGCGCACCGCCTGCACGGGATTGGCCATCATCAGCACGTTGAGGCGCAGGCTGTCTTCGGAAGAAAGTTCGGAGGCGCCGATAGTCATAGCAAAATCAATTACAAAGAGGACATGAGGGCAGGAGGGGAAACCATAAGACAAAACCCAAATTTAACCGCGGAGTTCGCGGAGGTCGCAGAGGAATGATTATGAAAATCCGCGTCCTCTGCGAACTCCGCGGTTAACAAGGTTTACTCCTGTCCTCTTGTCCCCCTTGTTCAATAGGTTAATTCAACTGGATGCGCTTGCCCCAGGGCACGGGCTTCTTGCCCTTGACCAGCCAGATCACCGGGTAGCTCGGCGGCTGCTCGGGAAACTCGGCATCGGCATCGGTAAAGTACACCAGCGCGTCGGGGCGCAGGTTTTCATTTTCCACCCATTCGAACACGGGCGCGAAGTCGGTGCCGCCGCCGCCCTCGAAGGTTCGCGGCAGGCGGAACTCCTCCCACGGCTCGAATATCCAGGGACCGTCCTCGGCAAGCTTGGCATCACAGGCCAGGAGCGTGATGCGCACCGGCAGCGCGCCCTTGATGGCGTTGATCTCGGAGAGGAACTCCGACAGTTCCTCCTCGCCGATGGAGCCCGAGGTGTCGAGGGCAACGACGAGGTCGCACTGTGAGCTTTTCAGCGAAGGCAGGATCATGTCGCCCTCGCGCCGTGAAGGCCGCATGTAGTTGTAGTCGTTGCGCGCCTGGTCGAAGAAGTAGTGCGCCAGCAAGGTTCTCCAGGGCAGCTTGGGCTCCAGCCAGGCGTCGACCATGCGTGCCATGGCGCCGCCGAGCTTGCCGGCCTGCTGCGCCTGCTGGGCGGCGCTGGCCAGATGCTGCTGCCACTTCTGCGCCAGTTCCTCGCGCTCCTGTGCGGTGAGCGGCACCGGCGGGCTGTCCTGCTTGTCGTCCTCGCCGGCTTTCTGTCCGGACTTGCCCTGCTGGGGGTTGGGCTGCGCGCCGCCGCCTTCGTCCTGTTGCGGTTCCTCGTTCTTCGGCTGCTGCCCGCCACCCGACTGACCCTGCTGGTCCTGCGGCGCATCCTCCGGCGGCGGCTCCTGGCTCTGGCCGTTCTGGCTGCCCTCGGCGTTGTTGTCGTAGAGGTGCTGGTCGAGCGTTTCGTTGTCGAGGCTGTCGTCGAGGCAGGGGTAGATCTCCTCGGCGCTCATGTTCTCGAACTGGTTCAGCACCACGGCCTCGGGCGGCGGCTGCAGGCCGTCGTTCATGAGGATGGGATTGATGGCGAAATCGCAGGCCAGGTCCCATTTGCGCTGGATGCGGTGGCCGCGCCGCACGAAGTGGGTGAGCGCGCAGTGCAGCGCCTCGTGCGCCAGCACGAACTCCACCTGCGACAGGGACAGCTTGTCGATGTAGGCGGGGTTGTAATAGAAGCTCTTCATGTCCGTGGCGGTGGTCTTGCACCACGGGCCGGCTTCGATCATGGGCAGTCGCAGCACCAGGGCGCCGAGGAAGGGCTTGTCCAGGATCAGGCGCGTGCGCGCCGCTGCCAGTTTCGTGGCAGGGTCGTTGGCGAAGGTGATCTGGTTGAGGTTGGCCATGATTCAAAATCATGAACAATGAGGACAAGAGGACAAGAGGCTTTTTGGTTTTCCTCCTGTACTCATGTCCTCTTTGTTCAAAATCATTCGTACAACACGATATCCGCGACCTGATTCGCCCAGGTGGCGAACTGCGGCACCCCGAACAGGGTCTGGCCGACATTGCGGTGGATGTCTGACACCAGCATCACGCCCATTTCCTTGAGCGGGAATTTCGCCGCGTAGTCGAGGATGTGGCCGAGCATTTCCCGGATGTTGGCGCCGTTCTTGTTGCGGATGGCGCGCGCCACCAGCGCAGCGGCCACGGCGTACTGCAGGTCGGTGTCGCGCGGCACTTCGGCCGGGCGGCCTTCGACGATGGCGTCGAGGTCGGGCATGCGCGAGAGGTTGGCGAGATAGGCCGAAAGCTCGATGCCGGCGGCCTGGCCCACGCAGGCGGCGAGCGCAGGGCCGAGCAGATCGGGCTGATCGCCGAACTTCTGCAGCGCGCGGCTGGCGAATTCCCAGGAACGCGGCGTGGGAAAGGCGGTGGGATTGCGCGCCGGGTCGAAGTCGAACAAGAGTTCGGGGCGGAAGCGCAAAAAGCCGATCAGGCGCTCATCGATGCCGTTCTCGTAGGCCCACTGCGACCAGTCGTCGAGGTTGGCTTCGACTTCGAAGTGGGAGAAGCGGTTGGCGAGCGGCGCCGGCATGGCGTAGGTCACGCCACGGTCGCCCTGCCTGTTTCCTGCCGCGAAAATGGCCCAGCCCGGCGGCACTTCGTACGCGCCGAGGCGACGGTCGAGAATCAGCTGGTAGGCGGCGGCCGACACTGAAGGCGGCGCCGAGGTGATCTCGTCGAGGAACAGGATGCCCCTGTCGCCGTGGCGCTCGGCGTTGGGCAGGATGGAGGGAATCGCCCAGTCCACGTGCTCGCCGACGCGAAAGGGAATGCCGCGCAGGTCGGAGGGCTCCATCTGCGACAGGCGGATGTCGATGACCGGCACGCCGTGCCTGGCGGCGACTTCGCCCACCATCTGGGACTTGCCGACGCCGGGCGGGCCCCACATCATCACGGGGGTGTGGTGGCCTTCGGCGGCGCTGAGGAATTCGCGTTCGAGTATGGGAATGAGCTGGGCGGGACGCATAAACAGACTGAAACGGTTTAAAAGTTGACTATTTTACTCTGGTTTTGTTCCGGTTGGCAGGCCCGACTACAATCGGGCCTGCATCAATCGAACAGCCACAAGGGACAGATTTAGTGAGACATTCCCGATTTCAAGCAGCGCTGCTTGCCATTTTTCTGCTGTGCGGCCTCGCCGCCTGCGGTGACAAGCCGCAAACCGCTTTCAACGAAGGGCACCGGGGCTATGTCGAGTTCTACCTGCCCGAGGCGGGGCCCGAAAAGGAAAGCCTCGGCATCGATGTCCAAGTTTATCGAATCGAAAACGGCAAGCGCGAATTCCTCGGCATGACGCAAAAGTGGAAAAACCTCGCCGAGCCCCGGCGCGGCCTGACCGTCAAGGTGCCGTCGGGCAATCTGACCTTCGTCGTCGCGTACGGCAGCGCAGAGGCGCCCGTGAAGCTGATCGTGCACGATGGCACGTATCACCGCGTGCGCATCGAGACGACCGGCCTGAGCAGCCAGCAGGTGATCGGGGCGACGCAGCAATTGAGTTTCGGCCTCAAGGCGACGCCCGAGCCGCCGCGCTAGAATCCGCAAGTCTTCCATTCCATCCGGATTGATCGCATGAAACTCGGCACGCCTCTCTCTCCATCCGCCACCCGGGTCATGCTGCTCGGCGCAGGCGAACTCGGCAAGGAAGTCATCATCGCGCTGCAGCGCCTGGGCGTGGAAGTGGTCGCTGTCGACCGCTATGCCAATGCCCCCGGCCAGCAGGTGGCGCACCGCGCCCACGTCATCAACATGGCCGACCCCCAGGCGCTGCGTGCGTTGATCGAACAGGAAAAACCGCATCTGGTCGTGCCCGAGATCGAAGCCATCGCCACCGATGAGCTGGTGAACATCGAGCGCGAGGGCCTGGCGACCGTGATCCCCACGGCCAGAGCCGCGCAGTTGACCATGAACCGCGAAGGCATCCGCCGCCTGGCGGCGGAGGAACTGGGCTTGCCGACCTCACCCTATGCCTTCGCGTCGAGCCTGGAGGAGATGCGCGCGGCCATTGATGCCGGCATCGGCTATCCCTGCGTGATCAAGCCGGTGATGTCCTCGTCCGGCAAGGGCCAGAGCAAGGTCGACAGGCCGGACGAAGTGGAGGCCGCGTGGAACTACGCCGCCAGCGGCAGCCGCGTCGATGCCGGGCGCGTCATCGTCGAAGGCTTCGTCAACTTCGATTACGAAATCACCCAGCTCACCGTGCGCGCGCGCGGCGCGAACGGGGAGACAGAAACGCATTTCTGCGAGCCCATCGGCCACATTCAGGTTCATGGCGACTACGTCGAATCCTGGCAGCCGCAGCCGATGTCGCCCCTGGCATTGGCGCGTGCCCGCGACATGGCAGAGAAGGTCACTGGCAGCCTCGGCGGCCTGGGCATCTTCGGCGTGGAACTCTTCATCAAGGGCGACGAGGTGTGGTTCTCCGAAGTCAGCCCGCGCCCGCACGACACCGGCCTGGTGACTTTGTGCAGCCAGCGCCTGTCCGAATTCGAACTGCATGCGCGCGCCATCCTCGGCCTGCCGGTCGACGTGAGCCTGCGCCGCCCGGGCGCCTCGGCGGTGATCTACGGCGGCATGGAAGCCCAGGGCATCGCCTTCGAAGGCGCAGACGAAGCGCTGCGGGTGCCGGAGTCCGACCTGCGCCTGTTCGGCAAGCCGGAAAGCTTCACCCGCCGCCGCATGGGCGTGGCCGTGGCCAATGCCGATAGCGTGGAAGAGGCGCGCGCACGCGCCAGGCTGGCTGCCTCGAAGGTGCGGCCGGTGGCGGGATGAACTTCGAAATCGCTTACACTGAGGCAGCAGAGGCAACAGAGTAAATCCGGATATTTCTGGCTCTCCTCTGCTCCCTCTGATTCCTCTGTGTAGATGATTCCTGGCTTGATCTGGCTCTCGGTCTTCAACCGTTATCCCACGCCAACCGCAATCCGGTGAAGGCATCGCGCCTTTCGGGCAGGTAGAAATTGCGAAAGCCCGGCCGTTTCAGCAGTGCGTGGGTGACAGGCCCGCCGCCGCGCAATTCCCAGTGGCTGTGAAACCAGGGGCTGGAGTAGTCGCGGTAGGGGTCGGGTGCGAAGCCGGGGTAGGGCGTGAAGGCGTTCGCGCACCATTCCCAGCCGTGGCCCCAGCGAAAATCCGCTTCCCGGCTCGCCCGCTGCCATTCCGCCGCGCTCGGCAATCGCGCGCCGCGCCAGGCGGCAAAGGCTTCGGCCTCGAAGCGGTTGAGGTGCAGCATGGGCTCGCCGGGTTCAAGCGGCTGCCACCGGTCGAAGCGACGCACTTGCCAGGCATTTACTTCCTGTCTCCAGTAAACCGGATGACCGGCGCCGCTTTGCGCCAACCACGCCCGGCCTTCGCTCGACCAGTGCTGCGGCGTGGCGTAGCCGCCGGCTTCGATGAATTCGAGGAATGCGCCCTGGCTGACGGGATGCAGGTCGATGGCGAATGGCGAAAGGTCTGCGTGGTGGAGGCGCTTTTCGTTGTCGAAACGGAAGCGGCTGTCGTCAGCGCCCAATGCGACCGTGCCTGCGGCGAAGTCGCGGCGCGGGCTGCGCAAGGGCAGATCGCTCGCCGGGGGCGGCAGTAAGGGCGGCCGGTAGCCCAGGCATTGCGCCATCATCCACCATGCTTCCAGGTGCATGCGTTCGTGATAGAGGGACAGCTCGGCGAAATAGAACACCGGGTCGTCGGGCAGGGCGGCGGCCAGCCTGTCCGCCGCGTCCCGCAATACGCCGGCGCTGAAATCGGCAAGCGCGTCCCGGCCCGGCAGCGGCAGGTCCCAGCGCGTGTCATGCGCGACCTGCGAGGAGTCGTACAGCGCATCGGCATTGGGCAGGCGCGGCGGCGACACGCTGCCATCGTCCTGCTGGCGCAGGCACCAGCGCTCCTGGAACCAGACGATGTGGCCGTATTCCCACAGCGGCGGATTGAGGATCGCGGCGCGCGGGCCCAGCCAGGCCTGCTCAGGCAGGCCGGCGGCGAAAGCGTCGAGTTCGGCGCGCGCCTCGCGCAGCAGGGAAACCAGGTGTGCCGCGGAGTATCCGCTGGTGGGAAAAGTCATGGATTCAAATTAGCATAAGGACCCTACAATCGAATCCATGGCCTTTCCATGCGCCTGCTTACACTCGGCAGCCCCGCCGACACGCTGAAGGAAGTCGTCCTGGCCGGGTTGGCCGCGCAGCCCAAGCGCATCCCGCCCAAGTATTTCTACGATCGCGAGGGCTCGCGCCTGTTCGAGGCGATTTGCCGGCAGCCGGAGTATTACCTGACGCGTGCGGAAACCGCCCTGTTGCTGACCGAGGCCGACTCGATCGCACGCTGCATCGGGCCGGTGGCCTTGATGATCGAGCCGGGGGCAGGCTGCTGCGCCAAGGCGCGCATGTTGCTTGGACCGCTCAAGGTGGCCGCCTACTGGCCGGTCGATATCGACGGGGAAACGCTGCTGGCGGCGACCGCCCGTTTGGCGGACGAGCTTCCGGCCCTGGATGTGGTTGCGGTTCAGCACGATTTCACCGCTGCCGAGGGCTTCGCTCCGCTGTTGCCGCACCTGCCCCAGAACGGCAGGCGGCTGGTGTATTACCCCGGCTCCAGCATCGGCAACGCCGGTCCGGACGAGGCGGTGGGTCTGCTGAAACAGTTCCGCGCACTGGCCGGGGCCGACGGCGGGCTGCTCATCGGCTTCGACCTGAAAAAGGAGGCCACGCGCCTGCATGCCGCCTACAACGATGCTGCCGGGGTGACCGCGGCATTCAATCTCAACCTGCTCGCGCGCCTGAACCGCGAGCTGGGGGCGGATTTCAGGCTCGAGACGTTCGCGCACCATGCCTTCTACAACGCCGAGGACGGCCGCATCGAAATGCACCTCGTGAGCCGCATGCGCCAGCAGGTGCAGGTGGCCGGCGCGACCGTCAGGTTCGAAGCCGGGGAAAGCCTGCACACGGAAAATTCCTACAAATACGCCCCGCAGGAATTCGAGGCGCTCGCTGCCCGGGCCGGGTTTGTCTTCAGACAGGGCTGGCAGGACAGCGAGGGCCTGTTTGCCGTGCAATTCTATGAGTGAGTTTTGAACAAGGAGGACAAGAGGACAGGAGTAAGCTTCGCATTATTTTGCCTCTTGTCCTCGTGCCCTCTTTGCAAAGGATTTTTTGGCAAAATGGCATATTCCTGCCGTAACAACTGATTGATATCGAAAGATGGAAACCCATTACGACCGCCTCGGCGGCGACGAAGCCATTCGCAGGCTCGTCGACCGCTTCTACGACCTGATGGACGAGGATCCCGACTACTACGGCATCCGCAAGCTGCATCCCCAGGATCTCACCGAATCGCGCAACAAGCTGTACTGGTTCCTTTCCGGCTGGACCGGCGGGCCGCCGCTGTATACCGACCGCTTCGGCCATCCCTTCCTGCGCCGGCGCCACATGCCATTCCCGATCGGCGAGTCGGAGCGCGACCAGTGGATGGGCTGCATGCGGCGCGCCATGGATGAGGCCAGCCTCGACGAGAAACTGAAAGCCGAGCTGAACGCGGCATTCTTCAAGACCGCCGATTTCATGCGCAACAAGGAAGGCTAGTGCGCAAGCTGCTGCTCATCCTGCTCCTGCTGGCCGGCGGCCTGTCCGCGCTGGCCTGGGCGGTGCTGGATGGCGAGCCGCGCGCCGAGCCGGGTGCGCGCATCACGCGCGAGGACCTGGTATGGGCCAAGCAGCTGTTCGAAAGAAGCGTGCCGCGCGCGCGCACTGCGGATACGGTGCAAACCCTTGACCTGTCGGCCGAGGAGGTGAACCGCCTGCTGAATTATGCGGTGGTGGTGAAGCCGGTGCATGGCGTGGCGGCCGACCTCGAGCCTGACGAGATCCTGCTGAACGTGAGCCTGCGCGTGCCGCGCAATCCCTTCGGCGGCTACCTCAATTTCTCCGCCGAATTGCAGCAGCGGGAACGGAGCCTGGTGCTGGGCAGCATGCATGCAGGCAGCCTGCCGCTGCCATCCGTGCTCGGCCGCGGCGTGTTGTGGGTGGCCCAGCGCTGGCTGCGCCAGGACCCGGCATACCTTGCGCTCATGGAATCCCTGCAGGGCATCCGCCTGAGTGAGGATCACGTCAGCCTGGATTTCCACTGGCGTCCGGAACTGCTGACCCTGATCGAGCGCAAGGGCGCGGAAGTGCTGGTCGGTGCCGAGGAAAAGCAGCGCCTGCTGATCTATGCAGATTATCTGCGCCGCACCGTGGCGCGTTACCCTGACAAGAGCCAGCAGCCCGTGCGCGAGGTCATGGCCAGCCTGTTCGGCTTTGCCCGCGAGCGCGGCGGCGATGCCGCAGCCGAGAATCGCGCCGCCTTCACCGCGCTGGGCGCCTACATCGCGGGCGTCAGCCTGCACCAGTTGCTGGAAGGGCGCGGCCGCAGCACGCGGCGTGCGCCGCCCGTGCTGCTGGCCCTGCATGGCCGGCGCGACGCTGCAGAGCACCTCCTGATCGCCGCCGCCCTGTCCGCCAATGGCGGCAGCCGGCTGGCCAATGCCATGGGCCTCGCCAAGGAAGAAGAGGACGCGAAATCCGGTTCCGGCTTCAGCTTTACCGACATCGCCTATGACCGGGCCGGCGTGCGGCTGGGCGAGTTGGGCACGGGCCGGCGTGCCGCGCTGATCCAGGCCTATCTTGCCGGCCTGGGCAAGGACGCCGCGCTGGTTCCCAGCTTCGCGGACCTGCCTGAATACATGCCGGAGTCTGCCTTCGTGCGCCGCTTCGGCGCGGTCGGCAGCCCGGCCTATCTTGCACAGATCGCGGAAATCGAGCGCAGACTGGGCGATCACCCCCTGTACCAGGAATAATATTCAAATCTGCTAAAATAGCCGGCTTTCCACGCCAGGCCCTATCCATGTCCCGCAAGCTCCGCAACATTGCCATCATCGCCCACGTCGACCACGGCAAGACCACGCTGGTCGACCAGCTGCTCAAACAATCCGGCACTTTCCGTGAAAACGAAGCGGTGGACGAACGGGTGATGGACTCCGGCGACATCGAAAAGGAGCGCGGCATCACCATCCTGGCCAAGAACACCGCCATCAAGTACGGCGAGTTCCACATCAATATCGTCGACACCCCAGGACACGCCGACTTCGGCGGCGAGGTGGAGCGCGTGCTGGGCATGGTGGACGGCGTGGTGCTGCTGGTGGATGCGGTGGAGGGCCCCATGCCGCAGACCCGCTTCGTGACCAAGAAGGCGCTGGCGCTGGGTCTGCGCCCCATCGTGGTGGTGAACAAGGTCGACCGCCCCGGCGCGCGCCCCGACTACGCCATCAATGCCACCTTCGACCTGTTCGACAAGCTCGGCGCGACCGACGAACAGCTCGATTTTCCCATCGTCTACGCCTCGGGCCTGAACGGCTGGGCCTGCCTCGACATCAAGGATGCGCCGTCTTCCGGCGGCGCCGCCGCCGACATGGTGCCGATGTTCGAGACCATCCTCTCGCACGTGCCGGCGCCTGAAGGCAGCCCGGACGCGCCGCTGCAACTGCAGATCGCGGCGCTCGACTATTCCTCCTACGTTGGTCGCATCGGCGTGGGCCGCATCCGCAACGGCCGCATCAAGCCCGGACAGACCGTGGTGGTGGCCGCCGGCATCGACGGCGAAGTGAAGACCGGGCGTGTCAACCAGGTGCTGGGCTTCCAGGGCCTGGAGCGCATCCTCGTCGACGAGGCCGAGGCAGGCGATATCGTGCTCATCAACGGCATCGAGGACATCGGCATCGGCGTCACCATCACCGACCGCGACAATCCGACGCCCCTGCCCATGCTCAAGGTGGACGAGCCCACGCTGACCATGAACTTCCAGGTCAACACCTCGCCGCTCGCCGGCACCGAAGGCAAGTTCGTCACCAGCCGCCAGATCCGCGACCGCCTCAACAAGGAACTGCTGACCAACGTCGCGCTGAAGGTCGAGGATACCGGCGACGCCGATGTATTCCTGGTTTCCGGCCGCGGCGAACTGCATCTCACCATCCTGCTGGAAAACATGCGCCGCGAAGGCTTCGAGCTGGCGGTGGCGAAGCCGCGCGTGGTGTTCAAGGAAATCGACGGCGTCAAGATGGAGCCGTATGAACTGCTCACCATCGATGTCGAGGAAGCCCATCAGGGCACGGTCATGGAAGAACTCGGCCGCCGCCGCGGCGACCTGCAGGACATGCAGCCCGACGGCAACGGCCGCGTGCGCATCGAGTACCACATTCCCGCGCGCGGGCTGATCGGCTTCCAGTCCGAATTCATGACCATGACGCGCGGCACCGGCATCATGGCCCACGTGTTCGACGAATACGGCCCGGTCAAGGCCGACCTGCCCGGCCGTCACAACGGTGTGCTGATTTCGCAGGAGCATGGCGAGGCGGTGGCCTACGCGCTGTGGAACCTGGAAGACCGCGGCCGCATGTTCGTCTCGCCCGGCGACAAGCTGTACGAAGGCATGATCATCGGCATCCACAGCCGCGACAACGACCTGGTGGTAAACCCGATCAAGGGCAAGAAGCTCACCAACGTGCGCGCCTCGGGAACGGACGAGGCCGTGCGCCTGACTCCGCCGATCAAGCTCACGCTCGAATCCGCCGTCGAGTTCATCGACGACGACGAACTGGTCGAGATCACGCCCAAGTCCATCCGCCTGCGCAAGCGCCATCTGCAGGAGCACGAGCGCCGCCGCGCGCAGCGCGAGGCGGCGTAAGCGCGCCGACCGGCGGAGGCCGTGTGAGCCTGCTGGGCTGGCTGTTCGGCAAGGGCACGCCGCCCGGCGTAGCCGAAGCCGACTGGCACACGGCGCTGGCGCTGCCGCTTTTCGACAATCTCGGTGAAGCCGAGCGCAGCCGCCTGCGCGCGTTGGCGGAACGCCTCATCCAGGAAAAAACCTTTTCCGCCGCGGCCGGCGCCGAGGTCGACGGCGCGGCCATTGCCGCCATCGCCGTACAGGCCGCCTTGCCGGTGCTCAATCTGGGACTCGAGGGTTACGGTTCCTGGCAGGAAATCATCGTTTATCCGGCCGAGTTCGTGCCCGAACGCGAGGAGATGGACGAAGCCGGCGTTGTGCACCATGTGCGCCACCCCATGAGCGGCGAGGCCTGGGAGGGCGGACCGGTGGTGCTGTCCCTGCAGGACGTCGCCTGGTCCGGTCTGTGCGACGGCTACAACGTGGTGATCCACGAATTCGCGCACAAGCTCGACATGGCCAACGGCGCGGCGAACGGGCTGCCAAGGCTGCATTCCGGCATGCGCACGGAGGAGTGGGCGGGCGCATTCGTTTCCGCCTACGAGGATTTCTGCCGGCGCGTGGATGCCGGCGAGGAGACCGCAATCGACCCTTATGCCGCCGAGAATCCCGCCGAGTTCTTCGCCGTGCTCACGGAATATTTCTTCGAATTGCCCGAAGTGCTTCACGCCGCATATCCCGCGGTCTTCGACCAGATGAAGCGTTTCTTCCGCCAGGATCCGCTGGCGCCGCAGGCTTAGCGCGTCCCGCTCATTCAGGCAAGCGCGCGCCGCGCCGCCACCGCCCGTTCCTGCCCACCAGCCCCCATTCGTACAGGGCAAGCCCGAGCAGCACCAGCGCCGAGCCGGCCGCCACGTTCAGGCTCAGGCGCTCGCCGTTCAGGATCATGCCCAGAAGCACCGCTGTGACCGGCGTGATCAGGGTGACGAGCGCCACGCGCCCGGCGCTGATGTGCTTGATCAGGAAGTAGTACAGCGAGAACCCCGCCACCGAGCCGAATACTCCGAGATACAGCGTCGCCAGCGCAGCGCGCGGCGGCACCTGTTGCGGCCAGTCACCGAGCACGGCCAGGCCCAGGCCGGCCAGCGGCACGGTCACGAAAAGCGCGCCGGCCGTCTGCGCCACCGCAGGAATGTCGGCCCGGATGCGCTTGACCGCCACCAGCCCCCAGGCCTGCAGCACCACGGCGCACAAAAGCGCGGCGATGCCCCAGTGCGCGGCCTCGCCCAGTTGCATGCTGCCGCCGAACACCAGCGACAAGCCGAGCAGCCCCAGCAGCATGCCGGCGATCTTCAAGGGGCTGAACGCTTCCTCGTGCAGCCACATCCAGGCGAACAGGCCGGTGACAATCGGACTCAGGCCGTAGACCACGGAAATCAGTCCGGAGGGAATGAAGCGCGCGCCCCAGTAGGTGCACATCATCGAGGCCCAGATGCTGAAACCGGCGATGAAATACGAGCGGCGCGATTCCTGGTCGAGCGGAAAGCGCGTGCGCGTGAAGGCCAGCCAGAGCAGGCAGACGACGAGGCCGATGGCCATGCGCGCGAACAGCGGGAAGGTGTAGTGCACGCCCTGGGCGCTCCAGACGATGCCGAGCGGCGTGGTCGACCAGATGGCGATGACGCCGAGATAGGCGCCCGTGAGGTTTCTTCTGTGCTTCGGCATGACATTTCCCGGCGAGGAAGACGATTCCCGATGAGGAATTAAAAAAGCCACGGCGCTTGTGGCGGCGTGGCCCGGATGCGGAAAACAGCTGCTGCTAGCTGACGCCGGGCCCATGCGCAACTCGCCGCATCAGGGCGATGCGGCGGCACATGATTGGCGGAAAGCTGACGGCGGATGTCATGGTTTCACTCTATCCTGTCCGGCCCGGTTTGCATAGCGCCAGCGCCACGGCGGCACGGGATTGCGCTCGCTCCACAGTCCCGCCCTTGCAGCGCGCGCCTGGCGCTCGGCCGCCTCGTAGGCACGGGCGTCGCCAGGGAACTGCGTGTCGGCGAATTTCTTGTTCCACCAGGCCAGGCCCCGCTTGACTTGCTCCAGGTTGGCGTCCAGCGTTTTCGGGCAATTGCTCTGCCGGCAATCAGGCGCGGCGACGCGCACGCGGCCGAGGATGCGGCCGTAGGCGTCACGCCCCTGCCAATCCACGCTGACCGCTTGGCGAAAAGCCAGGTTGGCAAGCGATTGCCTGGATTTCTCGCCGAAGGCCTGGCCGCGTTCCGGCGCGTCGATGCCGAGCAGGCGGATCTTGTGGCTTTTGTGCGCGGCGTCCAGCACGGTCAGGGTGTCGCCGTCGGCAATGCCGGTGACCCAGCCTTCCAGGGGCTGGTTGCTGTCGGCGCTGCAGGCGGAGAGGCTGAAGGCCAGCAGCAGGAAAACGGTGTGCCGTAAACAATGTCGCATAGGCGGACAAGTATAATCGCCACATGCCCAATACCGAGATGCTGCTCATCGTTCTCACCCTGCTGGTCGTCGTGCTGGCGGCGTGGGTACTGGTGCGCCTGGGTGCGGTGCTGCGCCACCAGGCCGAACTCGCGGCAGGTCAGGAAAAGGCGCTGGGTGCACAGCACCAGGCCATGCTCAAGGACCTGCACCAGGGATTGGCGCTGCAAAGCGACCGCACTCAGGCTGCGCTCACCGACACCGCCGAGCGCCTGCGCCAGGCGCTGGAGGCCTTGCGCCTGGAACAGACGCAGTCGCTGGCAGCGGCGAGCGACGCGCTCAAGACCGGGCAACAGGAATTCCTCAACAAGACGCTCACCACATTCGCCGACCAGGGGCGCGAACAGCAGAAACTGATCCAGGACACCATCGCGCGGCTGTCAGGCGTGGTGGACGGACGCCTGGCGGAAATTTCCGGCAAGGTCAGCGAGCGCCTCGACGAAGGTTTCAAGAAGACCAACGAAACCTTCGCCAACGTCATGGCGCGGCTCGCCACCATCGACGAAGCGCAGAAGAAGATCGACGGCCTCACCAGCAATGTGGTGACGCTGCAGGAACTGCTGGGCGACAAGCGCTCGCGCGGCGCCTTCGGCGAAGTGCAACTGGAAGCCCTGGTGCGCAACATCCTGCCGCCGGGCGCCTATGAGTTCCAGGCTACGCTCTCCAACAAGAGCCGCGCCGACTGCCTGCTGACCCTGCCCGAGCCCACCGGCAAGGTGGCGGTGGATTCCAAGTTTCCGCTGGAAAACTACAACAGGATGTTCGACTCCGCGCTCGCCGAATCGGAGAAAACGGCGGCCACGCGCGCCTTCAAGGCCGACGTGAAGAAACACATCGAGGACATCGCGTCCAAGTACATCATCGAGCACGAAACCAGCGACGGTGCGGTGATGTTCGTGCCGGCCGAGGCCGTGTTCGCCGAGATCCATGCCTACCATGGCGACCTCGTCGACTATGCCATGCAGCGGCGCGTATGGATCGTGTCGCCGACCACGCTGATGGCGGTGCTCAACACTGCACGCGCAGTGATAAAGGACGTGGAGACGCGGCGCCAGGTGCACATCATCAAGGAAGAATTGTCGCGCCTGGGCAAGGACTTCGGTCGCTTCGAGGAGCGCATGAAAAAGCTCGCCACGCACATCCGCCAGGCCAACGACGACGTGCAGGACGTGCAGATCAGTTCCGACAAGATCAGCAAGCGCTTCCGCCAGATCGAGTCGGTGGACCTCGAGCATTTGCAGGCCGGGCAGCCGCTGCTGGCCGACAAGGAATAATCCGACAGGAATTTGATTGATGAATCTGACGGCAAAGAAATCCGAAGAACTGATTTTCAACACCAGCTACGAAGCCTTCGACGAGGCCGTGATCGCCGCCTCGAAAAAAATTCCCATCCTGGTCGACTTCTGGGCCGACTGGTGCCCGCCCTGCAATGCGCTCACGCCCATCCTCGAACGGGTCGCACACGCCTACGGCGGCAAGTTCCTGCTGGCGAAAGTGGAAGTCGATGAAGGCCACAACATGAAGCTTGCCGGTCATTACGGCATGCGCGGCTTTCCCACAGTGCTGCTGTTCGTCGACGGCGAACTCAAGGGGCGCTGGCACAGCGCCAAGCCCGAGCACTGGGTGCGCGATTTCCTGTCCGAACACGGTGTCGAGGAGTAAAAGCTTTTTTGCCGCGGAGTTCGCTGAGGGCGCGGAGTTTCCGGATTTTTCCGCCGCGTACTTCGCGTTCTCCGTGGTTGATTTGTTTTTGCTTTTTTCCAGTTGAGAGGGTTTTCGGATAAATGAGCAGCTCCCGCCGCGCGCAAGCCATTGCGCCTTTCCATGTCATGGACATCCTGGCGCGCGCCAGGGCGCTGGAGGCGCAGGGACGCGACATCATCCACCTGGAGGTCGGCGAGCCGGATTTCCCCACCCCTGGGCCGATCGTGCAGGCGGCAATGCGCGCCATCGAGGGCGGCGACGTGCATTACACCCCGGCGCTGGGCCTGCCCGAACTGCGTGGGTCGATTGCCGATTTCTACCGGACGCGATACGGCGTTGCCGTCCCGCACGAGCGCATTGCGGTGACGCCCGGCGCATCGGGCGCGCTTCTGCTGGCGCTCGGCGTGTTGCTCGATGCCGGCGACGAAATCCTCATGGCCGATCCCGGCTATCCCTGCAACCGGCATTTCGCCAGCTTCATCGATGCCGTGCCGGTGCGCATTCCGGTCGGCCCGGAAAGCGCTTTCCAGTTGACGCCCGAACTGGTGGAACAGCATTGGAGCGGAAGAACGAAAGCCGTGCTCATTGCCTCGCCATCCAACCCCACCGGCACGCTGGCCCGCGATGAAGACATCCGCGCCATCGCCGCCCTGTGTGCCGCGCGCGGCGCCAGCCTGATCGTCGACGAGATCTACCACGGCCTGGTTTACGAAGGCTCGCCGCAAACGGCCCTCGCGCACACGCAGGATGTCGTCGTCATCAACAGTTTTTCCAAGTATTTCCACATGACCGGCTGGCGGCTGGGCTGGCTGGCCGCGCCCGCCGGCCTGATGGCAGGCATCGAGCGGCTGGCGCAGAATCTCTTCCTGGCGCCGCCCACGCCCGCGCAGTTCGCGGCATTGTCGGCCTTTTCGGAGGAAACGATGGAGATACTGGAGGCGCGGCGGCGGGAGATGCAGGCGAGACGTGATTTCCTGCTGCCGGCATTGCGCGAACTCGGCTTTGGCCTGCCGGTGGCGCCGGCGGGTGCGTTCTATCTGTATGCGGATATCAGCCGCTTTGCCGGCGACAGTTTTGCCTTCGCCGCGGAAATGCTGGAGGAAATCGGCGTGGCGATCACGCCCGGCATCGATTTCGGCGAAGTGATGCCGGAAAGGTACGTGCGCCTTGCCTACACACGGCCATTGCCGGTCTTGCAGGCGGCGGTCCGGCGCATCGGCAAGTGGCTGCCGGTGAAATGAGAATCATCAGACCTGCGCTTGCGGCGGGCCAATAAAAAAAGCCGGTCTTGCGACCGGCTTTTTTGCTGTACGCCCGTATTACTGGGCGGCCGGAGCGGCAGCGGCGTCAGCCGGAGCAGCAGCAGCGTCAGCCGGGGCAGCAGCAGCGTCAGCAGCAGCTTCGCCTTCGGCAGGAGCAGCGGCAGCGTCGGCGGCAGGAGCGGCAGCCTCAGGAGCCGGCGCTTCGGCAGCAGGCGCTTCGGCAGGAGCGGCAGCTTCTTCTTTTTGGCCGCAAGCGGTCACGGAAACGGCCAGCAGGGCGGCCAGCAGAACGGAGTATTTCATTTATCTTCCCTTAAGCAAAAGTAGTGGATATCCAGAAATCGGTCAGGGATTTTTGAAGTCCAACCGACCCGCAAAATTCTAGCAAATCCAATCAATAAAACCAGTGGCTGGCAATAATTTAAAAATTAATGCCGAAGTTGTTGCACGCCGGCAACAAGGCGGTTTTCAGGCGGCCGGCAGGATGGCCAGGGTAACTTCCTCCCGGTCATGGTAAAGCTGGCGGGCCAGGATGCGCCGACCGCCCTCCAGGCGGGCCAGCCTCTCCTGCAATATGGCCCGTGCCAGCCGGATTTCCTCGAAGCGGCGCTTCATGGGCAGCTTGAGGTTGAAAATGGCGGCCCGGCAGTCGCCGCGCTCGAACCAGCGCGCCACCAGGTCGACGACGCGCGCGGGCTTGTCGACCATGTCGCAGATCAGCCAGTCCACCGGATGGCGCGGGCGGAAGGTGAAGCCGTCGGCGCGCAGATGCTCGACCAGACCGCCTTCCATCAAGGCCGGGTCCATGGGACCGTTGTCGACGGCGGTGACCTTCATGCCGCGGCTGGTCAACTGCCAGGTCCAGCCGCCCGGCGAGGCGCCCAGGTCGACCGCGCGCCGTCCCGGCCGCAACTGTTCGCGTTCCTGCTCGCCCAGCATTTCCAGGATCGCTTCGGCCAGCTTGAGGGTGGAGCGGGAGGGCGCTTCCCTGGGCATTTTCAGGCGCGGGATGCCCATCGCCCAGTTGCTCGAATTGCCGGGCTGGCTGATGCCGACCTGGGCGGTCGTGGAATCGGTGAAGAAGACATGCAGCCTCGGCAGGCGCGGGTTGTCGGGCTTGAGCAGGCCCGCCTGGCTCAATGCCTTTTTCAGGTGCGGCTCGAACTTGCGGCAAAAGCCCGAGAGTTCCTTGGCCTCGTTGGTGTCGGCGGTTTCCAGCCACAGGCTGGAGTAGGGGCCGGACAGGGATTGGGCGGCTTCCAGCAGCGGGGGCAGGCGGTTTTCGGGCGCGAGCTTCAAAGGCGCTGTGGCAAAAACCATCTGCCGGGCGAAGCACAGCTCGGCGAATGCCAGCCGTTTGCGCAGCAGGGCGATATCCCCCGCCTGCGCAGGCTGGAAAGACACCCAGGCCGAATCGGGCACCGCCTTGCACCAGCCGGTGACGCCGAGGTTTTCTGCGGCCTGGGTGATGTCCTGGGCGCATTCCTTTTCAAAACCGGCGCGGCAATACAACAGCAGGCCGGACAGGGCGGGCGGGCTCAATCGGCGAACTCCAGGCGCTCCTCAACGGCCTTCAGGGCGGCCCTGGCGCAGACGTCGTCCTTGTCGCCGCCCGGCGCGCCGGACACGCCGACCGCGCCGATCAGGCTGCCGGCGGCGCGGATGGGCTGGGCGCCTTCCATGACGATGAGGCCGTCGATGTGGTTGAGCTCGGGGCGGATGTCGGCGCGGGCCTTGCGGAAGTCGCTGCTGGGAATGCCGGACATGAGCGCCATGCCCGCCTTGCGCTCGGCGATTTCGAGCGTGTAGGGCGCGGCCAGGGTGTCGCGCAGGGCAGCCTGGAGCCTGCCGGCACGATCCAGCACCACGGCGGAAACGTTGTAGCCGTCCTTGCGGCAGGCCTCGACCGACTTCATGGCGATCTCGGCGGCGAGTTCGAGGCCGATCTGCTTGACCGGGACGATGTCGACCGCCGTCGCGGCCGCCGGGGCGAGCCCGAACAGCAGGGGCAACAGGAACTTGTTCATGAGCTTCTCCTTGGTTTGCGATGAGGGCTGAAAAACATGCCGGCATGGCATGCAGGATTGCCAGCAAGCGGCGGGAGGCAGGTTAAAATGAACGGCATGAAATTACTGGCCATGCTCCTGCTCGCGCTGCCCGCGGTCTGCCTCGGCAGCTCCCCGCCCAGCCCGGATATCGTACACAACACGAATTATGTAGAAGAAGCGCCCTGGGAGGAAAATCTGGCCAGTCTGCCGGCTTATCCCAAGGACGAGAATCTGCTGCCGTTCCGGGTGTCTTCCGCGACCAACAACAAATTCATGATCGACAGCGCTTCCATAACGGTCGGCACCGACAAGGTGGTGCGCTACACCGTGGTGATCGAAAGCCCCCGCGGCGCGCGCACGGTCAACTACGAAGGCCTGCGCTGCGAGACCATGGAGCGCAAGATCTACGGCTTCGGCCAGGCCGACGGCAAATGGACCGAGAACAAGCGCGCGGCCTGGGACAGCATCAAGCTGCGTTCGCTGCTGTCCTACCACAAGGCCCTGTTCGAGGACATTTTCTGCGATGTCGGCATTGCGGTCTGGAGCCCCGAGGAGGCCGTGCGCAAGCTCAAGCAGTCCGTCGGGGGATACTGATGCAAACAGCAGGCGTTTCTGCGCTGGCCGGGGCCCGGCGCATCGTCGTCAAGGTCGGCAGCAGCCTGGTGACCGACGAGGGCCGGGGACTGGATCACGTGGCGCTGGCGCGCTGGGCCGAGCAGATCGCGAAGCTGGTGGAGGAGGGACGCCAGGTGGTGCTGGTTTCCAGCGGCGCCATCGCCGAGGGCCTGCAGCGGCTGGGCTGGAGCAAGCGGCCGAAGGCGCTGCACGAACTGCAGGCGGCTGCGGCGGTCGGCCAGATGGGGTTGGTGCAGGCCTATGAAAGCGTTTTCCGCCAGCACGGGCTGCATGCCGCGCAGGTCTTGCTGACCCACGAAGACCTCGCCGACCGCACCCGTTATCTGAATGCGCGCAGCACGCTGGTGAGCCTGCTGGGCCTGCGCGTGGTGCCGGTGATCAACGAGAACGACACCGTGTCCACCGACGAGATCAAGCTCGGCGACAACGACACGCTGGGCGCTCTGGTCACCAACCTCATCGAAGCCGACTGCCTGGTCATCCTGACCGACCAGCAGGGGCTGTACACGGCCGACCCGCGGAAAAACCCCGATGCCGAGTTCGTGCACGAGGCGCGCGCCGGCGATGCGGAACTGGAGCGCATGGCCGGCGGTGCCGGTTCCAGCGTCGGCACCGGCGGCATGCTGACCAAGATCCTCGCCGCCAAACGTGCGGCGAGAAGCGGCGCTCACACCCTGATCGCTTCCGGGCGTGAGCCGAACGTGCTGCTGCGCCTGGCCCAGGGCGAACTCATCGGCACCCAGCTGATTGCGGACAAGGCCGCCCTCGCCGCGCGCAAGCAGTGGATGGCGGATCACCTGCAGATGCGCGGGCGGCTGGTGCTGGACGACGGCGCCGCCAGGGCGCTGGCGGCGGGCGGCAAGAGTCTGCTGCCGGTGGGGGTCAAGCTGGTGCAGGGCGAGTTCGAGCGCGGCGAGGTCATTGCCTGCGTGGACGGCCACGGCCAGGAGGTCGCGCGCGGCCTCGTCAACTACAGCGCCGCCGAAGCGCGTCGCATCGCCGGCCGTCCCAGCGCGGAGATCGAGGCGCTGCTGGGCTATGTCGACGAGCCTGAACTGATCCACCGCGACAACCTGGTCCGGCTGTAAGCCATTTTCCCGGTCGCGGCCCCGGCAAGGCTGCGATGACCGTTTTTAGTGAGGCCATGACATGACAGACAAGCAGAGATTCGAGCGCGCCATCGCCCTGTTCGATGCCGCGAACGCCGCCGACCCCAACAAGGAAATGGTCGATGGCAGGGAAATGCCCAAGGAGCTGATCTACGCCCGGCGCATGAGCGAAATGCTCGACCGCTTCGCGCCGGACGCATCCGAGGTGGTGAAGCTGGCAGTGCGCGCCCAGCACATCGAGCGCTGGAAAGTGCCGCGCAGCGATTACCCCATGGACCGCACCGGCTACCTGCAGTGGCGCACCGGCCTTTACAAGTACCACGCCGAGACCGCCGGCCGCCTGATGAAGGAAGCCGGCTACGACGACGACACCATCGCCCGCGTGCAGTCTGCGGTCGGCAAGAAGGGCATCAAGGTCAATCCCGATACCCAGCTGCTGGAAGACGTGGTCGACCTCGTTTTCATCGAGCACTACATGCTGGCCTTTGCCGGCCAGCACCCGGAGTACGATGAGGAAAAGTGGATCGGCATCATCCGCAAGACCTGGCAGAAGATGTCGAAGGAGGCGCACGAGTTCGCGCTGGCCGGCAAGATCCGGCTGCCCGAGCCGCTGGTGCCGCTGATCCTGAAATCGATTCAGGACAAGGCCGGGTAATTCAGCCCTTCTTCCACTGTTCCGGCTCGCTGCCCTGGTTGAGCGTGCGCGCCAGCACGAACAGCAGGTCCGACAGGCGATTGAGATAGTGCAACTGCAAGGGTGACACCGCATCGCTCAGCACCAGGCTCACCACGCGACGCTCCGCCCTCCTGCATACGGTGCGGCAAACATGCGCCAGCGCCGAGGCGCGGCTGCCGCCGGGCAGGACGAACTCCTTCAGCGGCGGCAGGGCAGCATTGTGGCGCTCGATCGCTTCGTCCAGCACGACCAGCTTGGCCTCGGTGATGCCGCTGTATTCCGGCATGGCCAGTTCCCCGCCGAGGTCGAAGAGATGATGCTGGATCTGGATGAGCAGTTCGCGAATGTCTGCCGGCAGGGGTTCGGTCAGTAGCAGGCCGAGCTGGCTGTTGAGTTCGTCGACATCGCCCATGGCCTCCACGCGTGGATGATCCTTGCGCACGCGGGTCTTGTCGGCAAGCCCGGTGCTGCCGTCATCGCCGGTGCGGGTGGTGATCCTGGACAGGCGGTTTCCCATTTTGCATTCCTGAAAACTGATCAGGCCGATTGTGCCACGCCAGCCTTGCCTGTCGGAACGATTTTTCCGGCGGCCGTCGCGCAGGCGGGCGAAAAAGGCTGCGGTTGGCCGTTCATTCGTCTCACTTCTCTTCACGGCCCGCCCTGGCAAACAGGGCTGCGGATATGGCCTGCAGCAGATCCTGATGCAGGATGGGCTTGGCGATGTAGGCGTCGCAGCCGGCCTCCAGGATGCGCGCCTTGTCGCTTTCCATGGCCAGTGCGGTGAGCGCCAGCACCGGCATGCCGCGGGTCTTCGGGTGCTGCTTCAGCGCCGCGGTGGCCGCGAGCCCGTCCATGCCGGGCAGGTGGATGTCCATCAGCACGAGATCGAAGCCGCCCGCGAAAGCCAGGGCAAGTCCGGTTTCCGCATCGCCCGCGCTTTCGACCGAATGTCCGGCCTGCTCCAGCATCGCATGCAGCAGTTTGCGGATGGCGGGGCTGTCTTCGATGGCCAGGATGCGCGCCATGCTCAGGACTCCCTTCTGCCTGACAGCGCCCTGCGCACTTCGGCGAGGAAGTGGGCGTGATTGAAGTCCGATTTCTGCATGATGCGCTCGACGTTGCCGTTCAGCCTGGCGCGGTCTTCGTGGGTCAGCAGCTTGGCGGTTAGCACGAGGATGGGGATGCGCGCGGTTCGTTCACGCCGGCGCAATGCCTCGGCCACCTCGAAGCCATCCATGCCCGGCATCATGAGATCGAGCAGGATGAGGTCGGGCGGATCGGCCTCGGCCATTTCCAGTCCCTCCCTGCCGTTGTGCGCGCAGCGGATTTCAAGGGCGTTGCTGCCCAAGTGATTGCAGACGAGTTCCAGCACGGCGGGATCGTCGTCGATGGCGAGCAGCTTGAGCGGCTGGCTGCCGGCATCGGGCCTCGCCGCTGCCAGGGCGGCGAGCAGTTCTGCCTGGGTGAAGGGTTTTTGCAGCACGCCGGTCGCGCCCAGCGAAAGCCCCTTGTCGCGCTCGGAAACGATGGAAATGATGACCACGGGTATGTCGCTCAACTGCGGTCTGCGCTTGAGTTCGGCGAGCAGATCCCAGCCGTCCATGCCGGGCAGCAGGATGTCCAGGGTGATCAGGTCGGGTGGCGGCATCCTGCCTAGCTGCTCCAGCGCAGCCTCGGCGGTGGGGGCGATGACGCAACCGAAGCCGGCTTCACCGAGTTGCAGGCCGACCAGGCGGGCGGCGTAGGGGTCGTCTTCCACGATCAGCGCGAGGGGCCCGGATGCGCCCTGTTCCAGGCCGGCGCCGTCGACCACGTGCGGATCGCCGGCAGGGTCGCTTTCGGCATCGCGGTAGGGCAGCCAGAAGCAGAATTTAGAACCCTTTCCGACCTCGCTGTCGACGCCGACGGCGCCGCCGTGCAATTCCGCCATGCGCCTGACCAGGGCAAGCCCGAGGCCCGTGCCTTCATGCTGCCGCGACAGGCCGCTGTCGAGCTGGACAAAGCTCTGGAACAGTTGCTTCTGGTCTTCCGGGCTGATGCCCGGACCGGTGTCGCTCACGCACACTTCAAGGTACTGGCTGTATTTCAGCGGCAGGGCGTCGGCCGGGATGGTGTCGCGCAGGACTCGACGCGCGGACAGGCGCACCTTGCCGCCGTCCGGCGTGAACTTCACCGCATTGGACAGCAGGTTGTAGATCATCTGCTTGAACTTGCGCTCGTCCAGGAACACGCCATCCACGGCGGAATCAGTATCCAGTTCGAGCGCGATGCGGTGCGCCTGCGCCTTTTCGCGCACGATGGCGAGGCTCGATGAGAGCAGGGCGGGCACGCTGGCTGGCGTAAGCTCCAGGGCCATGCGCCCCGCCTCGACCTTGGTCAGGTCGAGAATGTCGTTGATCAGCGCGAGCAGGTGCTGGCCGCTGGCCAGGATTTCGCCGGCGTAATCCTGCTGCTGCGGGTTCAGCGGGCCGGCCAGGCCGTCGCGCAGGATGTCCGAAAAGCCGATGATGGCAGTCAGCGGCGTCCTCAGTTCGTGCGACATGTTGGCGAGGAATTCCGTCTTCATGCGGCTGGCTTCTTCCGCCGCCTGCCTGGCCACGCGTGCCGCCAGGGTTTCCAGGCCGTAGGTCATGTCTTCCGAGATTTCGGTGAGCAGGGACACGGCGCCGGCGTCGAAGGCCTCCGGCTCGGCCGAGTAGATGTTGAGGCTGCCGAAACTGCGGCCGTCGCGCTTGAGCGGCAGCGCAATCATGGAGGCGTAGCCGCGCCTGAGCGCCGCCTCGCGCCAAGGGGCGAAAGCAGGGTTTTGCGCGATGCTCTGGACGACGACGGCCTGCCCGGTGCGGATGGTCGTGCCGATGGCCCCCTGGCCTTCCGGCACATCCCCGTTTGTGCTGATGCGGATTGCATCGAGATAGCCATCCACATGGCCGGCCATGGCCGCCGGCCGTATCAGACCGGTGGCGTCGTCGACGTAGCCCACCCAGGCCATGCGGTAGCCGCCGCCCTCGACGACTGCGCGACAGATGTCGGCCGCCAGCCTGGATTCGCTGGCGGCCCCGACAATGGCCTGGTTGGCGTCGGACAGCGCCCTGAGCGCCTGGTTGGCATGGGCAAGCTCGGTGTTCCGGGCGGACAGCTGCTCAGCCATGTTGTCGAAGTGGCTGCCGAGCCGGCTGATTTCGTCGTCACCCCGGATGCTGGCACGCGCCCATTGCTCGCCGCTGCCGAAACGTTCCATGACCTGACCCAGCCAGCCGAGCCGGCGCAGGATCAGCACATTGGCGCTGAACCAGGCCAGCAGCAGCACCAGCAGGGTGGTGGCGGAAATGAACAGCAGGCCCTTGCGGAAATTGCCCTCGACCGGCGCCAGCATCACTTCGCGCGGCATGCCGAGCAGCACGCAGGGGGAGTCTGCGCGGCCATCCTCGAACGCCGCATAGGCGAACACCCGCTCGCGTCCGTCCAGGCTCATTCCGTGGCCGATGCCGCGGCAGCCCGCGACGATGGGCGGCAGCATGTCCGGCGCAACCGGCTTGCCGATGTAGGCCTCCTCGTGCGGGCGCCGCGCGATGATCGTGCCCCGCATGTCGGTGAGCAGCAGGATGGCGCCCTGCGGCAGGTTCACCTGCTCGGTGACTTGCCTGAACCATGTGCTGCCGAGGGCGGCGAAGGCCACGCCCGCTTTCCTGCCTTCCGCATCGGCGACCGGCAGGGCGAAATTGACCGAGTGGCGCAGGGTGACGCGGCCGACCTGGTGGGCGCCGATGGCAAGGCCGCCGCTGGAGAGCGCGCCCTGGAACCAGTCGCGGTCCTTCAAGACGACCGGAGCGCCGGGCGGCAGCGCGCTGCACCACAGATTGCCGTCGAGGGTGCCCACGCCAAGGTTTTCGTAGATGGAGAAGGCGCCGCGCACGCCGGGCAGGATTCGGTTGCATTCCGCGATGTCCTGGCCTTGCACGGAGGGAAAGCCGGCGACCATTTCCAGCAGGCGGCGGGTGTCGTCAATGCGCTCGCGCCCCTTCAGTGCGATGTTCGCGGCGTTGCGGGCGAGGTTTTCCTGCTCGGCGAGGTCCGCGTGCCTGCGTTCCTGGAAGGTGTTGGCCGTGAGCAGGACGAAGCCCGGCAGGGCTGCGAGCAGCATCAACAGCATGAGGCGACCGCGCAGGCTGGCTGGCAGGAAATGCAGTCGCTTAGTGGCGAGTCCCACTCCGACCCCTGTGTTTTTCTTGGTTTGTGAGCTTCATTGATAGGACATCATGGGCCCGGGCACAAGCGTTTCCGGAATCATTACGGGTTTTGAGCCGGCGGCGCAGCAGCGCTCTGGCGGGGCTGCCCGTCCGGCAGCGCGGCGTCGCACTCGGTGAAAATGCGGGCGCTGCAGTTGCGGCAGATTTCGCTGTCGAGTCGGGGATAGACGCTGGAGATGGCCTCGCCCTTGTTCGAGAAGATGTTCTCGCGGCCGATCTGCTCGGCCTGGCCGCCTTCGCGCAGCATGTTGCAGAAGCCCGGCTGCACGCCGACGAGGTACAGCCCGCCGCCCAGCCGCTGCCGGCGTCGCGCCTCGCCTGCCAGCATTTCCGCGCCGGCGAGGTCGATGAAGTTGACCGCGCGTGAAAACACCATGACATGCTTCTTGGTCGCATCGTATTCGTCGATCTGTCTCAACGCCTGCTTCACGTGCTCGACGGCGCCGAAGAAGACCGAGCCTTCCACCCGCACCATTTCCATCTGCGGACAGCCGGGTGCGTCCGGTCCGATGTTGGCGAACTTGCGGTTGGGATTGAATTTCTCGGCGGCGATCGGCGCCATGATGCGGATGCTGGGGCGCGAGGTGCGGTAGAGGTAGAAAATCAGCGAAACGATGATGCCGAGGAATATGCCCTTTTCCAGGTCCACCAGGGTGCCGAAGAAGGTGACGGCGAGCACCACCGATTCCTTGCGGTGGCGCTTGAGGATCTCGCCGATGTGGTGGAAATCGATCAGCCCCCACGCCACCTGGAACAGCACCCCGGCCATCGCCGCGACCGGGAGATAGGCGACCAGCGGCGCGATCAGCAGCACGATGACCAGCAGGAACACCGCGGAGAACGCGGCGGCCAGCGGCGTGCGTGCGCCGGCGCTGTAGTTAACGCCGCTGCGGTTGAAGGAGCCGCTGCTGGCATAACCGGAAAAAAAGCTGCCGGCCAGGTTGGACAGGCCCTGGCCGACGAATTCCTGATTGCTGTCGATGGTCTGCCCCGACCGGATGGCGACCGAACGGGCGATGGCCACGGCCTCGGTCAGCGACAGGATGGTGATGATGAGCGCGGGAAACAGGGTCTGGTTGAGGGCGGCGAGCGAGAAATCGGGCATGGACAGCGGCGGCAGGCCGACGTTGAGCGCGCCCACGGTGTCGATGCCGGTCGTGTCCTTGCCGAAGAAATGGTTCAGTGCTGCCGCGAACAGGCTGCCCACGACCATGGCGATGATCATGTAGGGCAGCCTGGGCAGATATTTTTTCGCGGCGATGCCGGACAGCAGGGTCGCCAGCCCGGTTGCCATGACGTAAGGATCGATGTTGCCTGCGTGCGTCGCGGTATAGCTGATGACTTCGTGGAAGTGCGCGCCGCGTGGAATGTCGAGGCCGAAGAAGTTCTTGATCTGGCTGGCGGCGATGAGGATGGCGGCGCCGGCGGTAAAGCCGATGATGACGGTGTGGGAAATGAAGTTGACCAGCGCGCCCATGCGCGCCAGGCCCATGAGCAGCTGGAACAGTCCGGCGAGGAAGGTGAGGGTGAGCACCAGGCCGATGAATTCCGCGCTGCCGGGCTCCGCGAGCGGGCTGACCGAGGCGAACACGACGATGGAGATGGCGGTGGTGGGGCCGGACACCAGATGCCAGCTGGAGCCGAACAGCGCGGCGACGATGGTCGGCACCATCGCCGCATACAGGCCGTATTCGGGCGGCAGGCCGGCAATGATGGCGAAGGCCACGGCCTGCGGCAGCACGATGACGGCGCCGGACAGTCCGGCGATGCCGTCCGCCTTGAGCGAGTCGCGGCTGAGCTGCGGCCACCAGCGCAGGAAGGGCAGCAGCTTGTACAGCCACAGGGGGCAGGCGGAGGCGTCAAGCCGCATAAACGTTTTTAATGGGCCGGAAAGGCATTTTTTGGCGTGGCGCTGGCAATATCGTACCGGGTTGGTTGCGGTGCCACGCGGCGCAGGCATAAAATGCCTCAAGAATCAAGGCATAAAAATACAAGGGCAGGCCTTGAAAAAAATTATAACACCCACCACCACCGAGAGAGAGGAAGATGAAAGCAGCTCATATCACGACAGTAGTCGCAGCGCTCGCCTGTGCGCTGAGCCTGCCGATCCAGGCCGGCGGCGATCCGGTCAAGGGTCGCGACAAGACCTCGATGTGCGCCGGTTGCCATGGCATTCCCGGCTGGAAGACGGCTTATCCCGCTACTTACAAGGTGCCCAAGCTGGGTGGACAGCACGAGGAATATCTCGTTGCCGCGCTCAAGCAGTACAAGAGCGGCGAGCGCAGCCATCCCAGCATGAAAGCCATTGCCGCGAGCCTCACCGAAGAAGACATGCAGCACCTGGCCGCCTACTACGCCTCGTCCTACAGCGGACCGAGCAAATAACATCGGGGGAGAAAACATGATCAAGACGATTACCCTGCTGAGCCTGTCGATCGCGCTCGTTGCGGGCACGCCGGCACTGGCCGGCGGCAATGCGGAAGCCGGCAAGGCCAAGTCCGCCACCTGTGCCGGCTGCCACGGACCGGACGGCAACAGCCCTGCCGCCAGCTTTCCCAAGCTCGCCGGCCAGTACGAGGACTACCTGTATCAATCGCTGAAGGACTACAAGAACGGCAAGCGCAAGAATCCGATCATGGCCGGGCTGGTCGCCGGTCTCTCGGATCAGGACATGCAGGACCTGGCTGCGTTCTTTGCCCGGCAGAAGGGCTTGAGCCAGAAGTATTGAGCGCGCTGTCGCCAGCGAAAACGGCCGGTCATCCCGGCCGTTTTTTTATTGGCGCGCGGGCTTTCTTCGCCTCAGGCCCGCCCTGGCCGGGCACCGGCCTGACCGGCGGCGCTGCCGCGGCTTTTGCGAGCGCGCCCGCTGCGGCTTGCGGCGCCGGCCGGGGCGGGCTGTCCTCGATTGCGGGATCGGCTGTCTGGCTGCGTCGCAGCATTTCCTGGCGCATGGCCTTGAACTGGCTTTCCAGCATGCCGCTCAGGTAAGAGCCGACCAGGCTGTTCGGCAGCGGCAGGTCGGACGCCGCGGTGGCGTGGTAGGACAGCAGCGTGTCGCCGCCGGCCGGGGTCAGCACCATCACGCTTTCCAGCCGCGTGTCGCCGGACAGCGTGTGCGAGCGGATGGACTGGTAGGGCGCGATGTCGATCTGCCGCGTCGATTCGTAATGGATCGGCAGCATGCCAAGACGCATGCTGCCCTTCTGCTCCACCACGACGATCTTGCCGTTGCGCTGCAGCACCTTGCTCGATGCGAGATTGGGTACGAAGTCAGGCATGTGCTCGAAGTCGGTCAGCACCGCCCAGGCCGCGCGCGGCGGCACCGGAACGCGATAAGCGACATCCATCACCAGCATGCCGTTCTGCTCCTCGATCCGGATGGCGGGTTCCGCCAGGTCCGGGGATTCGATCGCCGCGCCCAGGCCGATGCCGGGCAGCAGGATCGACAGCAGCAGGAGTCGTTTCAGCAGCCTGGCCATGAGGAGATCGGCGTTTGCCATTCGTGTCGCGCCTGCGCGGGCCTAGCGGATTTTTCCGTCAAGGCAGGCCAGATAGCCGGCGGCATCATAGGCGCCGCCGTGACGCTGCGCCTGCCAGATCATTTCCGCCAGGCAGTCCATGGCGGCATGCTCCGCCTGCATGCGTTCGCCCAGCCTTGAAGTGAGGCGATCGAGGCGCTCGCGGATGCCGGGCGGCTGGTCGATGGAAGCCTGTTCGGCGAGGGAAAGATGCATGGCCAGGTGCAGGAAGGGATTGGTCTCGCCGAATTCCGGCGGGTAGTCGCGATCCAGATAACGCTCGGGCTGGTCGAGCATGGCGTGGTACTCCGGGTGCTGCAGCAGGATGGGCAGGGCCAGCGTTTCCGCGCCTTCCAGCGGCAGCCTGTTCTGGTATTTCTGCCACACGCCGAAGAAGAACTGGCGCACCTGGTCGCGGCTAGGGTTAAACATGCTTGTCCTTGTAGTCGCACAGGTCGGCGATCACGCACTCGCTGCATTTCGGCTTGCGCGCGATGCAGGTATAGCGGCCGTGCAGGATCAGCCAGTGGTGCGCGTGCTGCATGAATTCCTGCGGCACATATTTCACCAGCTTCTTCTCCACTTCCAGCGGGGTCTTGCCCGGCGCGAGGCCGGTGCGGTTGGAGACGCGGAAGATGTGGGTGTCGACCGCCATGGTCGGCTGGCCGAAGGCCACGTTGAGGATGACGTTGGCGGTCTTGCGCCCCACGCCCGGCAGTTTCTCCAGTTCCTCGCGCGTGGCCGGCACTTCGCCGCCGTGCTCGTCGATGAGGATACGGCAGGTCTGGATGATGTGTTTCGCCTTGCTCTGGTAGAGGCCGATGGTCTTCACGTATTCGCGCAGGCCTTCCTCGCCCAGCGCGAGGATCTTCTGCGGCGTGCTGGCCACCGGAAACAGACGGCGCGTGGCGAGGTTGACGCCCTTGTCGGTGGCCTGCGCCGACAGCACCACCGCGACCAGCAGCTCGAACGGCGTGCCGTATTCCAGTTCAGTGCGAGGATGCGGGTCGATGGCCTGCAGGCGGCGGAAGATTTCGGCGCGTTTGGCGTTGTTCATTATTCAGGCAAGAAAAAACTGACAAAGAGGACAGGAGGACAAGAGGATATAACCTGGTTTCCCCTCCTGTCCTTTGGTCCTCCTTGTTCGGGTTTTTCTGTCATTGTTCCTGCTTGAGCGATTTGCACAGCTTGTGCTTTTCGCGCAAGCGCTTCACTTTCGTGGTGGGTGCATGCGTGCCGGCCTTGCGCTGTTTGACCAGCACCACCAGCGGGTTGCGCGGCTTGCGCGGCGCCTTGCCGCGGATTTTCATGCCGGCTGCGCGACGGCGGTGCGTGCGGCCTGCTGCGCGCGGCGCTGCGCACGCTGGTCGATCCAGTTGCGGCCGGCGATCAGCAGGCCCAGGCCGATGAAGGCGCCGGGCGGCAGGATGGCGAGCAGGAAGCCCTTGTAGTCCGGCAGCACGGTGATGACCCAGTCCTTCGTCGCCGGGCCCAGGGCGAGGTCGATGCCGGACAGCAGCGTGCCCTGGCCGGCGATTTCACGGGCGCCGCCCAGGATCACCAGCACCAGGGTGAGGCCGATGCCCATCAGCGCGCCGTCGAGCGTGCTGTGCAGGGGATGGTTCTTGGAGGCGTAGGCGTCGGCGCGCGCCAGCACGATGCAATTGGTGGTGATGAGCGGGATGAAAATGCCCAGCACCAGGTACAGCGGATGGGCGAAGGCGTTCAGCGCGAGATCGATGATGGTGACCAGCGCGGCGATGATGAGGATGAACACCGGGATGCGGATTTCGTGCGGCACGAAATTGCGCACGCCCGACACCGCCAGGCTGGAAGCGGCCATGACGAACACGGTGGCGAGTCCCAGCGACAGCGCATTGACCACGTTGTTGCTGATGGCGAGCAGCGGGCACAGGCCCAGCAACTGGACCACGCCAGGGTTCTGTTTCCACAGGCCGTTGTTGGCGAGGGTGGAGAATTCCTCTTTGCTGATCATGGCTGTCCGGACTCCTGCGGCCGCAAAAGCGTTTCGCGATGCAACTGGAAATATTTTAGCGCTTCGCGCACCGCCTTGACGATGGCGCGCGGGGTGATGGTGGCGCCGGCGCGCGAGTCGTATTCGCCGCCGTCCTTCTTCACCCGCCACAGGCTGTCCTGGTCGGGGTGATAGGACTTGCCGTCGAACTGCAGCACCCAGGGGCTCTTCGACAGCTGGATGTAGTCGCCCAGCCCCGGCGTTTCCCTGTGCTGGGTGACGCGCACCCCGGTCAGCGTCCCGTTGGCATCGATGCCGATGAGGAGGCTGATGTCGCCGCTGTAGCCCTCGGGCGCCACGGCTTCCAGCACCACGCCGGCGGGCTGGCCGTCCCTGGTGGCGAGCCACATGCCGGACGCCTTGCGCGTGCCGAGCAGGGGGTCGGCCGGCAGTGCGCGCCAGGCGCCGAGCAGGTCGTTGTCGTACAACTGTTTCGGCAGCACCTGGTTGATGAGCGCGAGCTTCTCTGCCTGTGCGCTTTTTTCGATGATGCTGTGGGTGTGGCGGTAGGTATAGGCGAGCAGGGCCGTGCCGATGAGGGTGAACAGGAACAGGATCACGCTGGTGCGCAGGGCATTCTGCAGGACCGGGTTCATTTCTTTTTCGCCTCCCCGAATACCGGCGGCTGGGTATAGGCGTCGATCAGCGGCACGCACAGGTTCATGAGCAGGATGGCGAAGGCCACGCCGTCGGGGTAGCCGCCGAACACGCGGATGATGACGGTGAGGAAGCCGGCGCCAAGGCCGAAGATGATGCGGCCGCGCGGCGTGGTGGCGCCGGAAACCGGGTCGGTGGCGATGAAGAACGCCCCCAGCATCGCGCTCGGTGCGGCGAGCTGGAACCACGGCGCGGCGTAGCGGCCGGCATCCGCCCAGTGCAGGAAACCGGCGGTGAGCCAGATGCCGGCAAGGAAGGCCACCGGCACCTGCCAGGGCACGATGCGCAGCGCCCACAGTGCAATGCCGCCCAGCAGATAGGCGGCGGCCACCCATTCGCTGCCGACGCCGCCGATGCTGCCGAAAATCTGGCTGGCGGAATGGATTTCATCCAGCGTGTGCTGCTGCAACAGGCCGGTGCGCACGGTGTCGAGCGGGGTCGCCGAGACCACGGCGTCGAGCGCCACGCCGGCGGGCAGGGTGCCGCCGAATACGAAGGACAGGCTTTCGCCGAAGCTCAGCGAATGCGCCGCCAGCGCCAGCGGCGCCGACCACTGCGTCATCTGCACCGGGAAGGAAATGATGAGCACGGCGAAGCCGACCATGGCCGGGTTGAAAATGTTCTGGCCGAGCCCGCCGTAGAGGTGCTTGGCCACGCCGATGGCGAAGATCATGCCGACCAGCAGGAGCCACCAGGGCGCCAGCGGCGGCAGCGACAGCGCCAGCAGCCAGGCGGTGACGATGGCGCTGCCGTCGGAAAGGAACGGCTTCAGTGGATAGCCGCGCAGCCTGAGCGCCAGCGCTTCCAGCGCCAGCGCGAGGAGCGAGGCCCAGACCAGGTTGATGACGATGCCCCAGCCGAACTGCCAGGCATAGGCCAGCACGCCGGGCAGCAGGCAGGCCAGCACCAGCAGCATGACGCGGGTGACGCTGCCTTTTTGCAGGATGTGGGCGGATGCGGTCATGCGGGAAGCTTGTTCAATCCAAAGTTTTTCGCCACAGAGGCGCGGAGGCACAGAGAAAACAGAATCCTATTGACAAGGAGGAAAGGGAGGAAGAGGAGGGAACAAGAAATCATTCCTCCCTTGTCCTCCCATGGCTTCCCTGTAATCGCTTTTGCCGATGTCTCTGTCATCTGAAGTTTTCAAGGCTCAATGTTGCTCCGGTTCGACCGGCTGCTTGGCGATCTCGACGATTTTAGCCCGCCGCGCCTCGATTTCGGCGATTTCGGCCTGCTTGTCGGGCGGCAGGTTGTCGGTGTTCTTCGGCGCGACCGCGGCCTTCTTGGCCTGGGCACGGGCGAGCGCTTCCTGGATCAGCTTCTTCTTGGCATCCTGTTCGGGCGTGCTCAGCGCGGGCGCCTCGGCCTTCTTGCTCTGCGCCTTGGCGGCGAGGCGTTCGGCCTTTTCCTTCTTCTCGCGTTCCATCCTGAACAGGCGGAACTCATGGCGGTCGCGCGCGGTGTCGGCGAGGCGCTTTTCCTTCTCGCGCGCCCAGATCTCGCTCTTGGCATAGCGGTAGTAGTCCACCAGCGGGATGTGACTGGGGCACACGTAGCTGCAGCAGCCGCACTCGATGCAGTCGAACAGATGGTATTCCTGCGCGCGGCCCAGGTCCTTGGCGCGCGCGAACCAGTACAGCTGCTGCGGCTGCAGCTTGGCCGGGCAGACCGGCACGCACTGGGTGCAGCGGATGCAGGGCAGTTCGCGCGGCTTGGGCGGGAACAGTTCCTTCGATTTCGCCAGCACGCAGTTGGTGGCCTTGACCACCGGCACGTCCATGTCGGGCACGTCGAAGCCCATCATCGGCCCGCCCATGATGATGCCGGTGGTGCCGTCGCGCTCGCCCGCATGCAGCAGCAGTTCGCTCATCGGCGTGCCGATCAGCACTTCGAAATTCTGCGGCCGCAGCACGTGGCCGGTAATGGTGACGATGCGCGAGATCAGCGGTTCGCCGTGCAGGATGGCGCGCGCCAGCGCGTAGCTGGTGCCGACGTTGAACACCTGCACGCCGACGTCGGTGGTGCGGCCGCCGGAAGGCGTATCGAGCCCGGTCAGGGTCTTGGTGATCTGCTTGCCGCCGCCGCCGGGATAGATCGTCGGCATGGCCGCGATTTCGATTGTCAGGCCGAGCTTTTGCGCCGCTGCCTGCATGGCGGCGATGGCTTCGGGCTTGTTGTCCTCGATGCCGGCGATGAGCCTTTCCGCGCCGAGCAGGTGCTGCATGATGCGCGCGCCTTCGAGGATGTCCTCGGCGCGCTCGCGCATCAGGCGGTCGTCGCAGGTGATCCATGGCTCGCACTCGCCGCCGTTGAGGATCAGGGTGTGGATGGGCGGGCCGCCGGCCGGGTCGAGCTTGATCGAACTGGGGAACACCGCGCCGCCGAGGCCGGCGATGCCGAGGTCGCGCACGTGGCCGCGCAGCGCGGCGGGATCGGTGTTGCGCCAGTCGATGGGCGTGCGCGCGGCCCACTCGTCCCTGCCGTCGGTCTCGATGGTGATGCACAGGTCCGGCAGGCCGGAGGGATGCGGCACGCTGGCCAGCCCGATCTCGGTGACCGTGCCGGAAGAGGGCGCGTGCAGGGCGACCGACACATAGCCGTCTGCCTCGGCGATCGTCTGCCCTTTCAGGACATGGTCGCCGACCTTGACCACGGGCTTGGCCGGCTGGCCGATGTGCTGGCGCATGGGCAGCACCAGCTTCCTCGGAACGAAGGCGGCATGGATGGGGCGCGAGGCGGACTGCGACTTGTGCTCTTCGGGATGGACGCCGCCGGGGAAACGCTGCAGTTCCATCAGCCGACCTGTTTCAGTCTGAACACCGGGTACTTCCATTTCCAGCTGCCGAGGTCCTCCTGCAGCGGCACCATGGAAATGCAGTCCACCGGGCAGGGCGCCACGCACAACTCGCAGCCCGTGCATTCCGAGGCGATGATGGTGTGCATCTGCTTGGCGGCGCCGAGGATGGCATCGACCGGACAGGCCTGGATGCACAAGGTGCAGCCGATGCACAGGTCCTCCTGGATGTAGGCCACGGACTTGGGCTTGGTCACGCCGTGGGTCTCGTCCAGCGGTTTGGGCTCGACACCGAGCAGTTCGGCCAGCTTCTTCACGCCGTCTTCGCCGCCGGGCGGGCACAGGTTGATGTCGGCTTCGCCCTTGGCGATGGCGGTGGCATAGGGCCGGCAGCCGGGATAACCGCACTGGCCGCACTGGGTCTGCGGCAGGATGGCGTCGATCCTCTCCACCATCGGATCGCCCTCGACCTTGTACCTGAGCGCAGCGAATCCCAGCACCGCGCCCAGCGCGATGGCGATGCCCGCCATGACGAGAATGGCGGTCAGCATCAGATCTTGACCAGTCCGGAAAAGCCCATGAAGGCCAGGCTCATCAGCCCGGCGGTGATCATGGCGATGCTGGTGCCCTGGAAGACTTTCGGCACGTCAGCCGCTTCCATGCGCTCGCGGATGCCGGCAAACAGCACCAGCACCAGGGTGAAGCCGATGGCGCCGCCGGCGCCGAACAGCAGCGACTCGACGAAATTGTGCTGCGCCTGCGCGTTCAGCAGCGGAATGCCCAGCACCGCGCAGTTGGTGGTGATGAGCGGCAGGTAGATGCCCAGCACCTGGTACAGCACCGGGCTGGTCTTGTGGATGAACATCTCGGTGAACTGCACGATGCCGGCGATGACCACGATGAAGGACAGCGTGCGCAGGTAGAAAAGATCGGTGCCGAGCAGGTACTCGTTGATGAGGTAGGAGGTGCCCGAGGCCAGGGTCAGCACGAAGGTGGTGGCAAGCCCCATGGAAATCGAGGTTTCCAGCTTCTTCGACACGCCCATGAAGGGGCACAGGCCAAGCACCTTGGACATGACGATGTTGTTCACGAACACCGTGCCGATAAGAAGGAGGAGATAGTTTTCCAAGGTGGCTGCTTAGCAGAGACAATTATCCGAATTATCCGGCTTGCAAGCGCGAGATTCAACCGCGGCAACGGGGGGGATTTGATGAAAACGCACCTCTAATGCGGTTTTTCAATATCCTCGGCCAGGCCCGGGTAGACGATCTTCCCGCCCTGTATCTGCAAGCCCTTGCCCAAGTGCGGGTCTTCTGCAGCGGCATCGATGCCCCGGTTCGCCAGCGCCATGACAAAGGGCAGTGTGGCCTGGGTCAGCGCCAGCGTCGCAGTGCGCGCCACCGCGCCGGGCATGTTGCTCACGCAGTAATGCACGATGCCTTCTTCCAAATAGAACGGCTCGCTGTGCGTGGTCGGGCGCGAAGTCTCGGCGATGCCGCCCTGGTCGATGGACACATCCACCAGCACCGAGCCGGGACGCATGGCGCGCAGATGCGCGCGCGTGAGAATGTGCGGCGCGCGGCGTCCGGCCACCATGGCCGCGCCGATGACGATGTCGGCCTCGCGCGCAGCGCGCGCCACTTCGCCATCGGTGGCGAAAGCGGTCTCGCAGCGCGCGCCGTAAAGCTCCTCGGCATGCCGCAGTTTCTCGGCGCTGCGGTCCAGCAGGCGCACCTGCGCACCCAGGCCGACGGCTGCGCGCACTGCGTTCATGCCCACCGAGCCGCCGCCGATGACGGTGATGCGCGCCGGCCACACGCCGGGCACGCCCGCAACCAGGGTGCCGTTGCCGCCGTAGGGCAGCATCAGGCCCAGCGCCCCCATCTGCGGCGCCATGCGCCCGGCGATTTCCGACATCGGCCGTAACAGCGGAAAGCCGCCGCCGGCCTCGGTCACCGTCTCGTAGCCGATGGCGGTGACGTTTTTCTCGATCAGGGTTTTTGCGAGCTTCGCTTCGGCGGCCAGATGCAGGTAGCAGAACAGCAGCTGGCCCGTTTGCAGAAGCGGCGCTTCCGAAGCCTGCGGCTCCTTCACCTTGACCACCAGTCCGGCGCGCCAGACCTCGGCGGCCGAGTCCGCGATCTCCGCCCCCGCCTCGCGGTAGGCCGCATCGGCAAAGCCGATGGCCGCACCGGCCCCGGCCTGCACCCGCACCGAATGGCCTGCCGCAACCAGCGCGCGCACGCCGTCCGGCGTCATCGCCACGCGGTATTCGTGATTCTTGATTTCCTTGGGGACGCCGATCAGCATGTTTGGCCCTTTTCCGTTCTTGTTGGCTTCAGTTTAGATGATCAATGCAGCGCAGCGCCGCAATGCCGTCATCGCGAGCGAAGCGCGGCGATCCAGTTTAAAAAGCAACACCTAAACCTGGGTTGCCATGCCCCGCCGGGGCTCGTTGTCTTCATGCATTTCCCCCTTCCACGATGCGGATTTCCTCTTGGGTCAGCCCGTAAAGCTCGTACACCAGCGCGTCGATCTGGCGGTCGGTGGCGTCGATCTGGCGCTGGACCAGGGTCTTGTCGTGCGCGGACTTCGCGGCGGCGAGCTGCTCGTGCAGCTTGAGCATGGATTCGACCAGCTTGACCATCTTGTCGTGGCGGGCGCGGTCGGCGGGGGCGGAGAGGTCGATGGGGCGGATGGGCACCTTCTCCATGTACTGATAAATCAACCGATAGCGAAACTCGCCGGCGCGCACGCCGAATGGAATACTGATGTGACTGATGGCAAACCAGAACAGACGGCTGTTGAGTATGCCCAATAAATAACGGTCGTCGGTGCCCAGGCAATAAGCGGTGTTGGACAAGTAAATGCCGTTGGTGTCCAGCGTGAAACGCGGTGCTTTGCAAATGTCTGGAAAGACAAGTTTTGGCGCTTCCAGATAACTGTAATAGTCGCAGGGGCGCAGTTCCCACCAGAACTCGCCCTGGTCCTGGCGTTTGCGCAGCGCGTCAGCAAATGGCTGGAGATGTTTTGCGATGGCGGGTTGGGTTGAGTGCAACCAGTTCCAGGCTTGTTTCTCGTTCAGGTTTTGCTGGCCGGATTGCTGGCGGGTCCAACCGTTGGGCAAAACAATGAGAAAGCGTCCTGCGTCTTCGATGCGATATCGTCGAATGTTCTGGCCGCCGAGAAATGGCTTGATAAGGCGCTTGCAAGCAGGCGATTCGGCAATCAGCGCGCTGCGCTGTTCGTAATCGAGTTCAAAGGCCTCATTAAAACCAGTCTTGATGCCGTAGAAAATCTTTTCTTTGACATATTTGCCTAACGGCTGGCCTGCTTTCATGATCTTGTCGAATGCCGTCAGTTCGGCCTCGGAGCGCACGGTCCACCCCTCGACGTCCAGTTGCTTTGCCGGGATGCTGTAGCCGTGCTCGGCGACATATTCACCCAGGCTGTTGAAATCCAGGCTGTGCACACGGCAGGCCTTCACTCGCTGCGCTTGCTTGCCGCGGCTGAGGATGGGGATGCAGACATAGGTGTCCTTGGCGTTGGCAAATACCGCCTGGCCGCCGAAATCGATCAGTTCCAGCACGGTGGCGTGTTTTTTCAGAGTCTGCCGCAAGGCTTCACCGTAGGCTGCGCGCATGAAGCTGCTGGAAACGATGATGCCGTAAATGCCGTGCGAGTTGATGAGGCGGATGCCACGTTCCATGAAATACACATAGAGGTCGGCAGTGCCGGCATAGGATTCGTAATGCTCGGCGAAGTAAGCCTTGAAGTCGGCCAGCGATTCCTGCCGCACATACGGCGGATTGCCAATCACCGCGTCGAAGCCGCCGGCCTTGAACACTTCGGGAAATCCCGCTTCCCAGTCGAAGGCGTTGATGCGGCGGCGTTCTTCTTCGTCGAGGTCGAGGCGGCCGTCGTAGAAGTCGGTGCCGATCAGCGAGTTGCCGCACAGGATGTTGGCGTCGAGGTTGGGCAGGGCGCGCTCGTGGAACAGCTTCATCTGCGCGAGGCCCAGCGTCTCGCCGGTTTCGCCTTCCAGCACTTTCAGCAGCAATGAGAGTTTCGTCACTTCCACGGCCTGGGCGTCGATGTCCACGCCGTAGATGTTGTTGATGAGGATGCGCTTTCTTTCGGCCACGGTCAGGCGCCAGCCGTCGTGGCTCTGGCGCAGCTTCGGGCTCTTGCCACTGGCGTGCTTTTGCGGGTCGTTTTCCGCATACCACTTGAGGTGCCAGTCGAGTAGAAACTGGTAGGCGCCGATGAGGAAGGAGCCGCTGCCGCAGGCGGGGTCGCAGATGCGCAGCCTTTCGGCCTGCTTCGGGTTCTTGCCTTCCAGCAGGCGGCCCACGGTCTGGCGCACGATGTAGTCGACGATGTAGGTGGGGGTGTAGTACACGCCGCCGGCCTTCTTGACCTCGGGCTTTTCCTCGACCTTCGCTTGTCCCCCGCCGGTGAGGCGGATGACCTTGCCGAGGAAGCGCTCGTACACCTGGCCGAGGATGTCGGCGGGCAGCACGGCAAATTCGTAGGGCGACTCGGGGTAGTACAGGCCGCGGATGATGTCCTTGAGCGGCTTGTCGTCGATGGCAAGCTCGAGGGTGTAGGCGTCGGGCTCGCCGGCGCGGTTCTTTTCGTTCCTGAAGTGGAACAGGCCGGAGTTGTAGCGGTCGTCGGCGTCGCGGAACAGCTGGGTCAGCCGGGCGTAGATGCCGCTGCCGTTGGTGAGCGCGAGCAGGCGCCCTTCGTTCTCGATGCCGCGGTCTTCGCAAATGCGCAGGAAGACGATGCGGTCTATGGTGGCCTGCACGGCATGGTTGAGCGCGTGCACGTCGAGGTCGTTGCGGAGCGCGATGTTGCGCGCCAGCAGGTCGCGCCAGTGCTCGATCTGGGCGAGGAATTCGGCGTCCACGGTGGCGGTGCCGCGGCGGCCGGGCAGCTTCCTGGCAAAGCGGTCGATGCCGCCCTTGAGCACGGCCTCCTTGGAGAACAGCGCGGCGATCTCGTCCCAGCGATCGGCGTATTCCTCATAAGTGCAGTAGAACACGCGCGCCTTGGCGGGCTTGTCTTTCGGATTGGGCTTGATGCTGCCATCGTAGACCGCGAACTCCTCGAAGTCGGAGAGGATGGACAGCTGCAGGCCGGCCGACCAGGCATAGCGCCGCAACTGGTAGGCGGGCGGGATTTCTTCCTTGATGTGGATGGCGGGCTTCTTGGCCTCCAGGAAGAACAGGCGCCGCCCGCCGATGCGGAAGGAATAGTCCGGCGCCTTGGTCATGCCGCCGACTTTCACGGCGTCCTCGTGCACGACTTCGCGGAAGGCTTCGGCGTAGCCGGCGCGGTTGTCCACGTCCCAGCCCAGCAGCCTGAACAGCGGGTCGAGGAAGTCGCGCCGGAGCTGGGTCTCGTTGTAGGCGCCGCGACGGTAATCTTCGTGCTGTTCGCGGAAGCGGGCGACGAGGTCGTGGAGTTCGGTGGGGGCGGGCATCTTGTGTTGTTCTTGTCCGGTTCTTCGGCTTATGGGTTCGTCAGCGCGGCCACGTCCTGGATCAAGTCTGACACAAGCTCGCTCAATTCGGCGATGTCGGATTCCTCCACTTCCAGAAAGCCTTCGTACTCGGCCAGGTTCCGCTTGCGGTGCGCGGCGTCGAGGACGCGCCAGCGTGCGGCCGGCCAGCCAAGCGTGTGCTCCAGGCACTGGAAGACGGTGTAGCGGTTTTCGCTGCGGTAGCCGTGCCAGCGCAGCGCGGCCAGGGCCGCGGCATGGGCGGCATTGTAGGCGCTGGTGAAGCGGCCTTCGGGCTTGATTTGCCCGATGCGCGCCAGGTTATCCAGCGCGGCTTTGCTCATGGATGTTTCCTAGCAGCGGCAGGAGGGGTTGCGCGAGCACGCGATTGACGAAGGAGTCGGGCTCCGCGCGGCGGCGTTCGAATTCGGCGGGCGTGTAGCAGGTGGGATTGATCTTGCGGCCGAGTTCGGCTTCCAGAGGCACCAGCAGGTCGAGCACATCGGCCAGCCGCAACTGCTTGCCGACGAGCATGAGGTCGATGTCGCTTTGTGCGGTATCGGTCTGCCTGGCCACGGAACCGTAAACGAAGGCAGTTTGCAGGCGGGGTTCCAGGGGATGCAGGGCTTCCCGCAGCATGGGCTCGACGCCCAGGGTCTTGCGCACAAGTGCGCTCAGCTCATCGAATACCGGGCTTTGCGGGTTGGCCTGAAAGCGGCGCAGGTTGCCGGCCCGCTCGCTGTTGATCAGCCCGGCCTTGGCCAGCCGGTTCAGTTCCCGCTGCAGGGAGGCGCTCGCCAGGCCGGTCAGACGGCGCAGCTCGCTCAGGTGGAAGCTGCGTTCAGGATGGCCGAACAGCCAGCGCAGGACCTTGGACTGGCTGTCGCTAAAGAGGGCGCTCGCAATAGACATTGCTGGAATTTAGCACGATCGTGCTAGAAAGTAGCACGTTATGGCGGTGCCTATGGAATTGGCGGGGGGCACTGTTGCGTTTAACCGACGTATCGATGCGTGCGGTTTTTATACATGTCATCCGGGATATGCATAAAAAATCGCGATTCTTATCCATATCGACGGCAATCAGGCGCGCTAGATCTCCACCTGCGTGCCCAGCTCGATCACCCGATTGGGCGGCAGCTTGAAGAATTCCATGGCGGTGGAGGCGCTGCGGTTCATCCAGGCGAACATCTTTTCGCGCCACAGCGCCATGCCCGGCAGCTTGGCCGGCAGCACGGTCTCGCGGTTGAGGAAGAACGAGGTCTCCATCATGCTGAAGGGCAGGCCGCGCGCCTCGCAGCGAGACAGCGCCAGCGGGATGTCGGGCTCGTCCTTGAAGCCGTAGCGCAGGCTCATGCGCCAGGCGCCGTGGCCGAGTTCGTGCAGTTCGATCTGGTCGATGTCGGGCACGAAGGGCACTTCCTCGGTGACGACGGTGAGGAAGATGACGCGCTCGTGCAGCACCTTGTTGTGAATGAGGTTGTGCAGCAGCGCATGCGGCACGCTGGCGCGGCTGGTGGTGAGGAACACCGCGGTGCCGGGCACGCGCAGCGGCGGGTGCGCCATGAGGGTTTCCAGGAAAGGTTCGAGCAGCAGGGTCTCGTCGGACTGCTTTTTCTGCAGCAGGCTGCGGCCTTTCTTCCAGGTCGCGAGCAGGGCGAAGACGATGGCGCCGATTACCAGCGGGAACCAGCCGCCATGCGGGATCTTGGGCAGGTTGGCGGCGAAGAAGGCGAGGTCGATGGCGAGGAAGAAGGCGCCCAGCGCGAGCACCGCCCACAGGTTCTTCTTCCACAGCGAATACGCCACCAGCGAAGCGAGCAGGGTGTCGATGGTCATGGTGCCGGTGACGGCGATGCCGTAGGCGGCGGCGAGGTTGGAGGAATTCTGCAGGCCCAGCACGAGGCCGGCCACGCCGATGGCCAGCATGGTGTTGATGAAGGGAATGTAGACCTGGCCGATTTCGCGGCTGGACGTGTGGATGACGCGCATGCGCGGCAGGTAGCCCAGCTGGATGGCCTGGCGGGTGATGGAAAACGCCCCGGAAATGACTGCCTGCGAGGCGATGACGGTGGCGAGGGTGGCCAGCCCGATGAGCAGGTAAAGCGTGCCTTCCGGCGCCAGCAGGTAGAAGGGGTTTTCGATCGCGGCAGGATTGCGCAGCACCAGCGCGCCCTGGCCGAAGTAGTTGAGCAGCAGCGCCGGCAGGGTCAGGCTCACCCAGGCGGTGCGGATCGCCGTTTTGCCGAAGTGGCCCATGTCCGCATACAGCGCCTCGGCGCCGGTCACCACCAGCACCACCGAACCGAGGGCGAGGAAGCCTGCGACCTGGTTGTGCACGAAGAACATTGCCGCGTACTCGGGATTGAGTGCCCGCAGCACCTGCGGGTAGTGGATGATTTCCTTGACGCCCAGCGCCGCCAGCACGAGAAACCAGACCAGCATGACCGGGCCGAAGAAGCGCCCGACGTTGCCGGTGCCCCAGCGCTGCACGACGAACAGGCCGGTCAGGATGGCGAGCGCAATGGGGATGATGAAGGCGTGCAGGCCGGGGGTGGCGAACTCCAGGCCTTCGACCGCCGAGAGCACCGAGATCGCCGGGGTGATGATGCCGTCGCCGTAGAACAGCGCGGCGCCGAACACGCCCAGGGTGAGGAAGGCCCATTTCAGTTCCGGCCGCTTGTGCGTGGCCTGCTGGGCCAGTGCAATCAGCGCCATGATGCCGCCCTCGCCGCGGTTGTCGGCGCGCATGATGAACAGCACGTATTTCAGCGACACCACCAGCATCAGCGCCCAGAACACCAGCGACAGCATGCCCAGCACGTTGGCTTCGCTGACGCCGATGCCGTGGCTCTCGTGGAAGACTTCCTTGACGGCATACAGCGGGCTGGTGCCGATGTCGCCGAATACCACGCCGATCGCACCCAGGGTGAGTGCGGGCAGGCCGGATTTTGGCGTGGCGCTTATTGATGGCTCCCTATTTCAAGGCCTCGATGCATTCGCGGACCAGGCCCGGCCCGCGGTAGATGAGTCCAGTGTAGACCTGAACCAGCTTTGCGCCAGCGGAAATCTTTTCCCGCGCGTCGGCGCCGCTGAGGATGCCGCCCACGCCGATGATGGGCACTTCATCCTGCAGCAGGCGGGCAAGCTCGCGGATGACCGTGGTCGATTTTTCGCGCACTGGCGCGCCGGAGAGGCCGCCGGCCTCGTTGCCGTGATCGAGGCGCGCGACCTGATCGCGCGCCAGCGTGGTGTTGGTGGCGATCACTGCGTCCATGCGGTGGCGGCACAGCAGATCGGCGATGGCGGCGATCTGCTCATGATCCAGGTCGGGCGCGATCTTCAGCGCGACGGGCACGTAACGGCCGTGCGTCTGGGCAAGCTTGCCTTGACGCTGCTTGAGCTGCGCCAGCAGGCTGTCGAGCGCGTCCGCGCTTTGCAGGTCGCGCAGGTTCCTGGTGTTGGGCGAGGAAATGTTGACGGTGACGTAGCTCGCGTGCGCATACACCGCATCGAGGCAGGCGAGATAGTCGTCGGCCGCGCGCTCGATCGGGGTGTCGGCATTCTTGCCGATGTTGATGCCGAGGATGCCGCGGTATTTCGCGCGCTTGACGTTTTCCACCAGCGCGGCGACGCCGTGGTTGTTGAAGCCCATGCGGTTGATGATGGCCTCGGCTTCGGGCAGGCGGAACATGCGCGGCCTGGGGTTGCCCGGCTGCGGGCGCGGCGTGACGGTGCCGATTTCGATGAAGCCGAAGCCCAGTGCAGCCAGGCCGTCGATGGCCTCGCCGTTCTTGTCGAGACCGGCGGCGAGACCGACCGGGTTGGGGAATCTGAGGCCCATGACCTCGACCTCGCGGCCGGCGGTCTTGCCGCAGGCAAGCCCCGCCAGCGCACCGGCCTTTGAAAGTGCGGCGATGCTGAGTTCGTGCGCGGTCTCGGGGTCGAGGGCGAACAGGGCGGGGCGAAGCAACGGATAAAGCATGGCTCAGGCAGAAGGTGCGGCGGGGAAGGGACGGCGGGTGGCGTCTTCGACCGAACCCGCATCGGGGTCGTCGAAGGTTTTAAGATCGAGCGCGTTTTCGCTTTTGGCAACGATGCAACTGACTGCGGAGTCGCCGGTGACATTGACCGTGGTGCGCATCATGTCGAGCAGACGGTCGACGCCGATGATGAGCGCGATGCCCTCGACCGGCAGCCCGACCTGGCTCAGCACCATGGTCAAGGTGACGAGACCGACGCTGGGAATGGCGGCAGTGCCGACCGAGGCCAGCGTGGCCGTGAGCACCACCAGCAAATAGTCGGTGAGCGAGAGATCGATGCCGTACACGTTGGCGATGAACACCGTGGCCACGCCCTGCATCATGGCAGTGCCGTCCATGTTGATGGTGGCGCCGAGCGGTACGGTGAACGAGGCGATGCTGTTCTTCACGCCCATTTTCTTTCCCACCGTGTGCAGCGTGACCGGGATGGTGGCGCCGGAGCTGGCGGTGGAGAAGGCGAACACCGCAGGATCGCGCATTTTCCTCAGGAAAGTGACCGGGTTGAGCCCTGCCAGCAGGCGCAGCAGCAGCGGATAGGTGCCGAACATTTGCGTCGCCAGCGCGGCGGTCAGCGTCAGGAAATACGCCGCCAGCGGCAGCAGCAGGTCCAGGCCCTGGGTGGCGAAGGTGCGGGTGATGAGCGCGAAAACTCCATACGGCGCCAGCCGCATGATCCACTCGACCATGTGCATGATGACCGCGTCGAGATCGTTGAACAGGTTGAGCACGTGCTTGCCGCGTTCGCCCGCCATGGTCACCGCCACGCCGAACAGCAGCGCGAACACGATGATCTGCAGCATGTTGCCCTCCGCCATCGCTGCTATCGGGTTGTCGGGCACCATGTCGATCAGCACCTGGGTGAGCGGCGGGGCTTCCTTGCCGCTGAAGCTGGCGCTGGTTTCGCCGGCATCGAAGCCGCTGCCGGGGCCGACGAGCAGGGCGAGGGACAGGGCGAGCGTCACCGCGATTGCCGTGGTGGCGAGGTACAGCCCCAGCCCCTTGGCGCCAATGCGGCCCAGGGCTTTCAGGTCCGACAGGGAAATGACGCCGGCTACCAGCGACACGAACACCAGCGGCACCACCATCATCTTCAGTGCTGCCACGAACACCGAGCCCACCACATGCAGCAGGCCGTCGATGAGCATGGTCTGGATCCAGGGACCGGCACCGAGCTGATTCAGGATCACGCCGAGCACGATGCCGGAAAGCATAGCGATCATGATCTGGCGGGTGAGGCGGTGCGAGCGGTCAGCGGCCATGTATCGATGTCGGGTTGGAATCGCCCGAGTATAACAGTGCGTCCGCCCCGGCCATTGCCCGGCGGCAATGGCCCAGGCCGGGGCGAGGCAGATGTCAGTAGATTTCCCTGGTTTCCAGGAAGCGCACATCAGGGAAGCGCTCCTGCGTGAGCTGCAGGTTGACGCGGTTGGGTGCGAGGTAGACGTATTCCTCGGCGCCGTCGAGCGCGACGTTGTAGCCGTACTTGTCCGTCAACTGCTTGAGGTCGGCGTCATTGCCCCTGAGCCAGCGCGCGGTGGCGTATTCGCAGGGCTCGAACACGACATCCACGTCGTACTCGTTTTCCAGGCGGTGGGCGACCACGTCGAACTGCAGCGAGCCGACCGCGCCGAGGATCAGATCGTTGGTGGCGAGCGGCTTGAACAGCTGCGTGGCGCCCTCCTCGGCCAGTTGCTGGAGGCCCTTTTGCAGCTGCTTCATCTTGAGCGGGTTCTTGATGCGCGCCTTGCGGAACAGTTCCGGCGCGAACGAGGGAATGCCGGTGAATTTCAGGGCTTCGCCTTCGGAAAAGGAATCGCCGAGTCGGATGGTGCCGTGGTTGGGAATGCCGATAATGTCGCCGGCATAGGCCTCTTCCGCGGTGTTGCGGTCCTGCGCCATGAAGGTGATGGCGTTGTTGACCGCCAGCGTCTTGCCGGTGGATATCTGTTTGATCTTCATGCCGCGGTCGAAGCGGCCGGAGCATACGCGCAGGAAGGCGATGCGGTCACGGTGCCTGGGGTCCATGTTGGCCTGGATCTTGAACACGAAGCCGGAGAACCTGGCATCGTCGGGCTGCACTTGCCTTGATTCGGTCGGGCGCGGCTGCGGGCCGGGCGAGAGGTCGACGATGGCGTCGAGCAGCATCTGCACGCCGAAGTTGTTGACCGCGGAACCGAAGAACACCGGCGTCTGCCTGCCGGCGAGATAGGCTTCGCGCTCGAAGGCGTGCGAGGCGCCGCGCACCAGTTCCACTTCCAGGCGCAGCTCGTCGGCCTGCTCGCCGATGCGCGCGTCGAGTTCGGGGCTGTCCAGCCCGCGGATGATCTCGCCGATGCCTTTTTCCGCCTGCGGGTCGAACACCAGCACGCTGTCGTCGTAGAGGTGATAGACGCCGCGGAAGCGCTTGCCCATGCCGATGGGCCAGGTCATGGGCGCGCACTGCATTTCCAGCACCGACTCGATCTCGTCCAGCAATTCAATGGGAGATTTTCCCTCGCGGTCGAGCTTGTTGATGAAGGTGAGGATGGGCGTGTCGCGCATGCGGCACACGTTGAGCAGCTTGATGGTCTGCGCTTCCACGCCGTTGACCGAGTCGATCACCATTACCGCCGAGTCCACCGCGGTGAGGGTGCGGTAGGTGTCTTCGGAAAAATCCTCGTGGCCGGGGGTGTCGAGCAGGTTGACGATGTGCTCGCGATAGGGAAACTGCATGACCGAAGAGGTCACCGAAATGCCGCGCTGCTTTTCCAGTTCCATCCAGTCCGAGGTGGCGTGGCGCGAGGCCTTGCGTGCGCGCACCTCGCCCGCGACCTGGATGGCGCCGCCGTACCACAGCAGCTTTTCGGTGAGCGTGGTCTTGCCGGCGTCGGGGTGCGAGATGATGGCGAAGGTGCGGCGGCGGCGGATTTCGTCTTGGAACGAGGACATGGCGGCGATGCTGAAAAGGTCGAGCCCGCCATTTTACCTGAGCGGAGGCGCCAGCCCGCGTCCGGTTGAGTGCTAGGCAGCGATCTTCTGTGCGATGCAGACGCGGTTGCGACCGTCGCTCTTGGCCTGGTACAGGGCTTCGTCCGCGCGCCGGATCAGGCCGCGCAGCGATTCGCTCGGGCATACCTGGGCGATGCCGAAAGAAACGGTGATGGTGAGCGGTTCGCGCAGCCCGTCGATGTGCAGCGGATAGCGCGAGATTTTTTCGCGCAGGCGGTCGAGGATGCTTGCCGCCAGCTTGAGGTCGACGTGGTTCATGAAAACGAGGAACTCTTCGCCGCCGTAGCGATAGATGCGGTCGGTGTCGCGCATGCTGGTGATCAAGAGCTGGCTGAAGGCTTTCAGCACCTCGTCACCGACGGCGTGGCCGTAGGTGTCGTTGATGAGCTTGAAGCGGTCTAGGTCGGCCAGCGCCAGGCAGGCTGGTTCCCGCAGCACGTTGGTGGCGGCGTAGATTGCCTCCTCGAGCTGCTCGTCCATCTGGCGGCGGTTGGGCACGCCGGTCAGCGCATCGGTGGTCAGTTCGCTGGTCAGCAGCGCCTGGACCAGGTTGCGGATGTGCATGGCGAGGTCGCTCGACGCGCGCGAAAATTCGCGGTAGGACTCGGCTTTTTCTGCGCCGGCGGGCGCGATCAGCAGATTGCGTGCGGCATCGTGCAGGGCGCGGTGGGTTTTTTCAAGGGTCGTGAACAGCGGCTGCTCGGTCAGCACCGTGGAGTGGGTCTGGCTGTAGTACCACTTGCCGAAGTCGCACAGCATGTGTGCGCCAGGCACGAGGTTTTCATCGGCGGGCGTCTGATTCGCAAGAATGCCGGCAACAAGGGCCTCCGCCCACTGCTGATGGTTTTCCAGCGTGAGTTCGAGCTGCGCAAGCGCGCTGTCTGCAGGATGCTCTGCCACCGTTGCCCGTTCGTTATCTTTTTGATGTTGTCCCCTCGGGAGCCTGCAAAACATTCTCCGCACGGCCGCTTGAGGGATGGTGCGGAGGCCTCCTAGAAGGCTCCCGAAATCATTTTACGCTGAAATGCATAAAAAGCGTGCGCTACGGCTGCAGCCTCCGCCAGGCTTAGCGATTGTGCGAATTGCCCGCGCAGCGCGGGGTGGACGAAGCGAATTCCCATTGCTACGTCATGGGAATAATGCTGCACCTGTTCGCTGACCTTGCGGAACACGACGATGGCCTGGTCGAGATCTGCGGGCAGCGGATTGCCCTGGGCGTCGACCTGCAGGGTGATGGACTGTTTGCTGGCCGGGCAGCGGGTTTCGATGACGCCCGCCGTGCCCAGAATTCTCGGCAGCGCCAGCGCATCCAGCGCCGACAGGGCGTACAGGGTTTCGTGCGGGAAGCTGAGCTTGATGTCGGTTTCGACCGGGCAGAAGGGGGCGGCGCCGATGGCCTGTTCGTCCTCGGTAAGGTAGAGGGCGTCCAGCGCCAGCAGTTCGTCGAGCGCTTCCGCGTCGAAGCCGGCCGGGGAAGGGGCAGCGGATGTCTGCACCCAGCGCGAGAGCACGGCGAGGTAAGTCTCGCGCGTGCTGTCGCAGGCCTGGGTCTTCAGGCGCTGCTCGACGGGAAAGGCGCGGTGCAGGCCTTTCAGCGCGGCCAATACCTTGTTGATATCAGCCTGCGCGGATTGGCTCATACGCTGAACAGCCTCGCCATCAGGCCCTGGCCTTGGCGGTGCGGCGCATGCGTGCCAGCAGGCGCCGCGCCAGCTCGCCGAACAGCTCGGTCTGCGTCGGGTGCGGGAAAATGGCCTTGGCGACCTGCGTCAGCGTCATCTCGCCCGCCACCATCATCACGCCGGTGCCGATCAGGGTGTCGGTGTGATCGGCGAGGAAGTGCACGCCGATGATGCGGCCCGTGGCCTTGTCCGCCACCAGCTTGATCATGCCATCCGTCTCGCCGGTGATCATGGCCTTGGCGTCGATGCTCATCGGCATCTTGGCCTCGACCGCGTCGATGCCCCTGGCCTTGGCCTGCGCCACGGTGAGACCGACGAAGCCGGCCTGCGGGCGCGAGAAGGTCACCGCGCAATCCTTGTCCTGGTCATACGTTGCCGCATGGCCGAGCAGGTTGTCGGCCGCCACGCGGCCCTGCGTCGCGGCGGTGTGCGCCAGCATGTAGCCGCCGATGACGTCGCCGACTGCATAGATATGCGGCTGCGAAGTCTGGCAGCGCGCATTGACCTTGATCGCCGCGCCGTCGAGTTCGACGCCGACCTTGTCGAGGTTGAGTTTGGAAGTGTCCGGGCGCTTGCCGGTGGCCATCAGCACCACGTCGCACTTGAACTCGGCGGCCTCGCCGGCGCCGTTCTTGTAGGCCACGCTCATGCTGCCCGGCTTGCCGGAGATGCCGTCGATGGCGGCATGGGTGACGACGCTGATTTCCTTTTCCAGCAGGCCGATCAGGGTCTTGGCGATTTCCTCTTCGACTTCGGCGAGGATGCGCTCGTTGCGCTCGAGCATGAGGATCTCGCAGCCGAAATCGCGGAAGATCTGCGCCATCTCGACGCCGATCACGCCGCCGCCGACGATGGCCATCTTCTTCGGCGGCTTGGCCAGGTTCCAGATGGTGTCCGAAGTGACCACGCCGCCGCTCGCCAGGTTTTCGCGCGCGCCGGCAATCGGCGGCACGAAGGCGGGGGCGCCGGTGGCGATTACCGCCGCACCGAAAGTCAGCGTGCTGAGCGCGCCGTCGGGGGCGGTGATCTTCAGCGTGTGCGCGTCGACGAATTCGCCGAAGCCCTCGATGACGTTGATCTTCATGCCCATGTCGGCCTTGAGCGCCATTTCGCCGCGGCTCTGCTGCACCCAGCGGCGGTGCTTCTCCACCTGGGCCCAGTCGAGTTTGGGCTTGCTGGTGCCGGTGACGCCCATTTCCGCGTCGTGTGCGCGGTTGCGGATGACGTCGGCGGCGGCGCGCCAGGCCTTGGACGGGATGCAGCCGCGCCACAGGCATTCGCCGCCGGGGAAGGGCTCGTTGTTTACCATGGCGACCTTGATGCCGTGGTCGGCGAGGTCGCGCGCGCAGTCTTCGCCGCCGGGGCCGCCGCCGATGACCACAACGGGATAGTCCCAGTTGCCTTCGGGGATGGGCGAGACGGGCGGCGCTTCTTCGGCCGTGCCGGAAAGCCAGGCTTCCGGATTCTCGATGGTGTTCTTGAGGTCGACCAGATAACCCGCGACGTCGGCGCCGTTCAGCACGCGATGGTCGGCGGTGATGGTGAAGGGCGTGCCCTGCGGGCCGTTGGCGGCGATGGCCAGGATCGCCGAAATGCCGGGCGTGGGGATCGCGGTGAAATGGGTGATGCCGAACATCCCCATGTTGGAGATGGTGAAGCTGGGGTTGGCGAACTCGGCGGGGCTGAGCTTGCGGATGCGGGCTCTGGGCACGAGGTCGTTCCAGGCTTCCTGCAGGCCATCCAGGCCCTTGGACTCGATGCCGTGCAGGATGGGTACGACGAGGCCGCCGTCGTCGGACTTCACGGCGACGCCGAAGTTGTGTTCATTGCGCTCGACCAGCTTGTCCACCGGTTGGTAGGCCCAGTTCATGCGCGGATGGTTCTGCATCGCCACCGAGCAGGCCTTGGCGATGGCCACCGTCACCGACACCTTGCGCGCCTTGGCGGCGGCGGTGAGCTTGCTGGTGTCGATGTTCATGGTGGCGTTGAAGGTCGGCAGCGTGAGCGAGGCCGTCATGGCATGGCTTACCGCCTTTTCCATCGAAGTCATGTTGCGGCCTTCGCCCGGCACGTCGACCTGTGGCAGGCTGTGCGCGACTTCCTTCATCGACGGACGCGCGCGCGCGACGTCAGCGGCGATGATCACGCCGGCAGGGCCGCTGCCGGCGAGCTTGCCCAGATCGACGCCGCTCTGCGCGGCGAGCTTGCGCGCATAGGGGCTGGCCTGGCGGCCGGCGGGGCGCGAAGCGGGGGCGACCTTGACCGAAGCGGCGCTGGGCGCGGTGACCGGCACATTGGCCTTGGCCGGCGCAGCCTTGGGCACCGGCTTGATTTCCCCAGCGCCGGGCTTCATGGAATGGGTTTCCTTGACCTTGTGGTCGGCGCCCATTGTCACGCCGGTGGTGTTGACCTTGGCGGGGTCGGAGACGATGAAGCCCATGGGGTGGCCGACTTCGATGACCGAGCCGACATCGGCGATGGGGCCGGAGAGAAAGCCTTCCTGGAACACTTCCACGTCCATGATGGCCTTGTCGGTTTCCACCGTGGCCACGATGTCGCCGCGCTTGATTGCGTCGCCCGGCTGTTTTTCCCAGGTCACCATCACGCCCTCGGTCATGGTGTCCGACAGTTGCGGCATGACGATGGGGGTGCCCGCGTGGTGCGGGATCATTTCGGTCTGGGCCTGCTCTTCCACCACTTCACCGGCGGCGATCGCCATGTCGCCGGCGGTGTCGGTGATGTAGCCCAGTGCGCTGCCGACGGGAATGGTGCTGCCGACTTCGGCGAGCGGGCCGGCCAGGTAGCCGGCCTTGAAAACTTCCACGTCCATGATGGCCTTGTCGGTTTCCACCGTGGCCACGATGTCGCCGCGCTCGACGCGGTCGCCCGGCTGCTTTTCCCAGGTGACCACCACGCCCTCGGTCATGGTGTCCGAGAGCTGGGGCATGGTGATGGCGTAATGTTGGCTCATCTCGAATCCTAAAAACTTTTAACCGCTGAGTTCGCAGAGTTCGCAGAGGAAACCGGGAGAAAACTGTTCATCAGCTTTGCTCGCGTCCTCCGTGCTCTCCGCGGTTAATCAGGCTTTACCAAACAGCTTGAGAACTGCCGCGACCACGTCTTCCGCATTCGGAATCGCGGCCTTTTCCAGGGTGTGGTTGTACGGCTGCGGCACCAGGGCTGAATTCACGCGCACCGGGGCGGCGTCGAGTTCGAAGAAGCATTCCTCGTTGATGACGCTGATCACTTCGGAACACACGCCGACCGGCGCTTCTTCCTCGCCGACCACGACGGCGCGGTGGGTCTTGGATACCGACTTCCTGATGCCTTCGCGGTCGAGCGGCGACAGCGAGTACAGGTCCACCACCTCGGCGGAAATGCCGTACTGCTTGTCGAGGATCTCGGCGGCCTTGAGGTTCCAGTGCACGGAGATGTTGTAGCCGAACAGGGTGACGTCGGTGCCGGAGCGGGTGACTTCGGAGCCTTCCAGCGGGTGGAAGTACTCGGTGTCGGGCACGTCGCCCTTCATGTTGTACATCAGCTCGTGTTCGTTGATGTAAACGGGATCGTCGCAGCGGATGGCCGATTTCAGCAGGCCGTAGGCTTGCCTGGGGTTGGACGGCGTCACCACGCGCAGGCCGGCGATGCCCATGAACACCTTTTCCATGCGCGCGGAATGCTGCGCGCCCAACTGGTGCGCGGCGCCGCCGGCGGAGCGGAACACGCAGGGCGCAGTCAGCTGGCCGCCGGACATGTAGCGCACCTTGGCCGCGGAGTTGAACATCTGGTCCATGGCCAGCCAGGCGAAGTTCACCGACATCAGTTCGATGATGGGGCGCACGCCGAGGAAGGAGGCGCCGATGCCGAGGCCGGTGTAGCTGTTCTCGGAAATGGGAGTGTCGATCACCCGCAGCGGACCGTATTTCTCGTACAGGCCCTTGGTGGCCTTGTAGGTGCCGCCGGCCACGCCAATGTCCTCGCCCATGCAGATCACCAGCGGATCGCGGGCCATTTCTTCATCATGGGCGCGCTGGATGGCTTCCCAATACATTATTTCTGCCATGTTTGATTCTCCTCAGGCGGCCTTGCCCGTGATCCAGGGCATCTGGCTTTCGCGGTCCGCGAACACATACTTTTCGAGTTCTTCCACCTTGGGCTCGGGCGATTCTTCCGCGAACTTGATGACTTCGTTCTCGATGTAGGCGTCAATTTCCTTTTCCATCGCCTCATAGTCGGCCATGGTCATGGCCTTCTCGGCGATCAGACGGTCGCGCAGGATGTAGATGGGGTCGCGCTGCTTCCACATTTCCTCTTCCTCGCGCGTGCGGTAGCCGCGCGAATCGGACATGGAGTGGCCGCGGTAGCGGTAGGTCAGCAGTTCGAGGAAGTAGGGGCCCTTGCCGGAGCGCACGTGGTTGACTGCGACCTTGGCGGCCTCGTAGACCTTTTCGATGTCCTGGCCGTCGGTTTCGGCGGCTTCCATGTCGTAGCCGCAGACGCGCTTGTGCTGGTGCACCACGGCGGTGGAGCGCTCGATGGCGGTGCCGATGCCGTAGAGGTTGTTCTCGCACACGAACAGCACCGGCAGCTTGTACAGCGCGGCCATGTTCATGGTTTCGTGGAAAGTGCCCTGGTTGTTGGCGGCGTCGCCCAGGAAACAGATGGCGATCTCGTCGCCGCCCTTCATCTGGATGCCCTTGGCGATGCCGGCGGCGAGCGGGAAGGGGCCGCCGACCAGCGCATAGCCGCCCATGAAGCGGTGCTTCACGTCGAAAATATGCATGGAGCCGCCGCGGCCCTTGGAGGAGCCGGTTTCCTTGCCGTACAGCTCGGCCATGACTTCCTTGGGGTCGGCGCCGCACTTGATGGCGTGCACGTGGTCGCGATAGCCGGTGATGACGTAGTCGTAGCCGGGGCGGGCAGCTTCCATCACGCCGTTGCAGCAGGCTTCCTGGCCGGGATACAGGTGCAGAAAGCCGCCGATCTTGCGCTCGATGTAGGCTTGGTAGCAGCGCTCTTCGAAACGGCGGTGAACCACCATCTCCCTGAGCACGCGCTTCTTGTCTTCCAGTTTCATTGATGACCCTTTATATATCTGGGGGAAGGGTTAAGAAAGGCTTGCGAAAAATCGCGCTATTATCGCGGAAAAGCTCCATCCATTCAATTTCACGAACAATCGCCCAAACGCCCATGTCCTTGCAGATCATTGAAAAGAAACCCGAAGCCGCCCAAAAAACCCTCGATGCCGCCGGCCATGCGCTGGTGCTGATGCCGAAGGGAAAAACCCTGGCGGAGGTTCCCGGCAAACCTGCCCTTGCCGCCGCGCTCAAGCGCAAGGACATGAAGGCGGAAGAACTGGCGAAATCGCCGCTCGCCATCGAAACCGGCGCCGGCCTGCGCGTCTACGCCATGCTCGATGCCGCGGCCGACACGTTCTCGCGCCATGCCCAGCTGCGCCAGGCGCTCGCGCCGCTGCTGGCCGAGCATCCCGGCGAGCTGCAGCTTGCGCTGTATGGCCCGGATGCTTTCAAGCAAATGGCGGCGAGCGATGCCGTCTATTGCGCGGCGGTGAACGCGCAGCCCCTGCCCACGCAAAAAAGCGGCAAGCTGCCCGGTGCCCTGCAAAAGCTCGCGGTGCACGGCGTCACGGCCAAGGGCGGTTACGCACGCGAACTGGCCGTGGCCGAGGGCAATACCCTGACCCGCGCGCTCACCAGCCTGCCGCCCAACCAGCTCACGCCCGGCGCCTACCGCAAGCGCATCGCCAGACTGGCGAAGGACTACGGCTGGAAGCTCGAAGAACTCGGCTTCGACAAGCTGAAGAAAATGGGCGCCGGTGCCTTCTGCGCCGTGGCGCAGGGCTCGCCGGCCAAGGACGCCGCCATCGTGCATCTGAAATGGGAAGGGGGAAGGGGCAAGGGGGAAGGGAAAAAGAAAAGAATCGCATTGGTGGGCAAGGGCATCTGCTTCGACACCGGCGGCCACAACCTCAAACCCGCCAAGTACATGCACGGCATGCACGAGGACATGAACGGCTCCGCCGTGGTGCTGGGCATCATGGCCGCGGCGTCCAGGCTCAAGCTGCCGCTGCAGATCGACGGCTGGGTCGCGCTGGCGGAAAACCACATCAGCCCGCAGGCCTACCGGCAGAACGAGATCGTCCGCTCGCTCAACGGCACCACCATCGAGATCGTGCACACCGACGCCGAAGGCCGCATGGTGCTGGCCGATACATTGACTATGGCCGCGCGCGCCAAGCCCGACGCCATCGCCGACTTCGCAACCCTCACCGGCTCCATGCACTACGCGCTGGGCGACCGCTACAGCGGCATTTTCAGCAACCGCGAAAACGTCGCCGAAGCCGCATTGAAGGCCGCGCAGCAAAGCGGCGAGCGCGTCTGCCGCTTCCCCATGGACGCCGACTACGACCCGCAGCTCGATTCAAAAGTGGCCGACGTGCTGCAGTGCACCATGGAAGGCGCCGCCGACCACATCCTCGCCACGCGCTTCCTCTCGCGTTTCATCGACGACACCCCCTGGGTGCACATGGACCTCTCGGCCAGTACCTGCAAGGGCGGGTTGGGCGCGGTGATGACCGACCTTACTGGGTTCGGCGTCGGCTGGGGAGTGGCGTGGGTGGAGGCGGTGGGCAAATAAGGTTTCGGAGGGCCTTGTCCAGCGCAGTGTCGTTTGCGATCACAACGGACAGCAGGATGCATTCCAACAGCGCTTCCTCCCCGTGTCACGACAGGATTTTCCTGCTCAGCCACATGCGGGCCTATACCAGCCTGGCCGGGCATATTCTCGGCTCGCATCCGCAGATCAACGGCTACTACGAAATGCACATCAGCTATGCGGATACCGCTGCGCTGGACCGGCAGCTGGCCGCGTATCTGGAGAGCGATGCGCTCAAGCCGGGCAGCCGGTATCTGTTCGACAAGCTGTTGCACAACGACTATGTCCTGGCGCCTGACAGGCTCGGTCTGGCGGACATGAAAATTCTGCTCTCGCTGCGGCAGCCTGAGCCCACCATTCAGAGCATCGTGCATTTGTATCGGCAAAAGGATGGCGGCGATCTGTTCGATTCGCCCGAGAAGGCGGCACGCTACTACATCGAGCGGGTCAGGGCGCTGGCCGATTTCGCACAGCCCAACCCCGGCTATTTTTATTTCGATGCCGAGCTGTGGCAGCGCGCGCCGGAGCAGCTCTTGCCCAGGCTCGCCGCGTGGCTGGAACTGGATTCGCCCCTGAGCGAGCAGTACCGAACCTTCAGCCACACCGGCAAGCCGTTGAAAGGCGATTCATCGCCGCGCATTCATCGCGGGAGTATCGACAAGGCCGGGAGCGATTACGCGCATATCGTCGTGCCGGATGCGGTGCTGGTCGAGGCGCGCGAGATTTACCGGGAATGCCGCAGGCAGATCATCGGGCAGGCGGCGGATTCGCTAAGCGTGGGTTAGGCAAGCGCTCGTCATTGCGGGGAAATGCAGTGACGAAGCAATCCAGGGGGTTGATGGGCCTGGCTTGAACTGGATCGCCACGGCCCTGCGGGCCTCGCGATGACGGCAGGGGGCGCTCTCCACCGCGCTTCGCTCGCGATGACGATTTGCGGTGTTTGCCTAGAACAGGCTGTCCCAGGCGTCGCGCTCGGCCCGGTAGTCGAGCAAGGCCTCGACGATCTGCTGTTTGCGCCGGGCGCGGTGTTCGCTGGATTGAATCTGCTGCCATGCAGTGGCGTGCTCGCCGAAGTTGCGCTCGATGTTGTCGATGAAGGCGCGCACCTCGGTCAATGCGGCTTTGAGTTCGGGCGCATGCAGCCACCAATGGCCGGCCTTGAACACCTGCTCGTTCAGTTGCCGGTTCCTTTGCACGATGGCTGCGTGCTTTTGCCGGTACAGCGTCAGCATCTCGGCTTCTTTCTGATCGAACACGGCCTCGACGGTTTCGCGAGGGAAGGGCCGGTTCATGTTTGCGCGCTTCACCAGTTCTTCGGTGGAAAACAGCATCAGGTCGCCGAAGAACTGGCGCTCGAATTCGTTGGACAGGTCGATACGCTGCTGTTCATTTTCCTGGCCGACTTCCACGCCGGGGCGGAAGTCGTCCTCCAGTCCCGCCTCGGTGGTGCGCAGGTGCAGGTTGGGCATGTTGAACGAGGCGAAGCGCGGGCCGATCTCGGCGGCGATCAGACGGCCTGCGGTGGGGCCGGACATTCTCAGGCGCAAGTGGCCGAAGGGGATGACGTATTTCAGGCCCGCGTAATTGACGATGTAGTTGCCGGGGTAGATGGTGCGCGCGGGGCTGAGCACGCTGTAGCCTTTTCCATAGTCGAACCAGGTCCTGCGCGTGAGGTGCTCGCCGAAGAAGAAGGCGTTGAGGCGGCTGCTGAAGTCACGCAAACAGGCGGCATGGTCGTGGCTGCCTTCGAGCCGGCAGGCGTAATCGAATGCGGCCTGCTTGTGTTCGTATCCGAACAGTCCGGCGAGGTCGTGATAGGCGGCGTCGCCGGGCTTTTGCTGCGCGCCGTGGAATTGGCAGGGCTGGCTTTCATTCAATCCAGCCAGGCGGGTGAAGAAGGCGCTGACATCGTTGAGGAAGCTGGCCGCCATCACCGAAGGCGACACCGGCGGGTCGCCCACCATCTTGCCGGTGAGCATGAGGGTGTCGCCGCTGCGGAAAATCCTGTCCGCGGCACTGAAGTAGTTCAGCGCATAGACCGCCTCTTCGCCGTCTTCCGTCTGCCGGTTGACGCACAGGCGCTGGTCGCTGTCGACCAGGTAATACAGCGTGCGGTCCTTGTCCTGCGTGAGCTGCAGGAACTTGAGGTAGGCGAGGTTGCGGTTGGCGGCCTGGCCCTTGAGGTAGAACTTGTCCCGCGTCTGGGTGGTGAGCAGGCGGCCCAGGCGTTCGCGCGTGCCGACAGGCAGCGCGTGCAGCAGTTCGTACTGCTCGTCCAGGCCGAAGTGGTGAACCTGCAGGCCTTTCTGCCGGTATTCCTCCACCAGTTCGATGTCGCGGCGGATGTTGGATTCGAAGCGGCTGTCCTCGGCGACGACGACCTCGACCTTGTCCCACGCGCCATCGGTATTGCCGCCGTAGTTGAAGAGTCGGCAGAGCTGATGAATGCTTTCCAGACAGGCGCGCAGGTGCGGCGGGCGGTCGGCGATGGGGATGCCGAGGATGAAGTGGTGGCGGCCGTCGTTGCCGCGTTGTTGAATGAGCGCTTCCTGCTCGCGGAACAGAGCCTGGTAGTCGGCCAGCAATGCGTGGAAATCCATCGTGCCGGACCACATGGCCTGTTCCAGCAGGGGATGGCATTGCTCGTAGAGGGCGAGGGGGGCGGCACCGCTTTGCAGCTGCCGGCCGATCTCGGCCAGGGCGGGGATGTGGTTCTGGTAGCGCTCGATGCAAGCAACGAGCTGCGTCGTCACGAAACCGCTCATGCGTCAGCGGCGGGACGAATAGTTGGGATACGCATCCTGGTCGATCATCACCTCGATGAGGTTGATGTCGTGATGGAAATCGAGCGCCGCCAGTTTGCCCAGGTCCTGCTCGCTTTCCACCCGTGCATGCCGGATGCCGAAGGACTTGGCCAGCAGGGCGAAGTCCGGGTTGCTGAAGTCGCAGTCGATGAAGCGATCACGGTAATGCTGGTGCTGGTTCTTGCGGATGAGGCCCATGGTGTTGTTGTTGAACAGCACCACGTTGAGCGGGATCTTGTAGTTCACCGCCGTCATGATTTCCATGGCGCACATGTGGAAGCCGCCGTCGCCGATCACGGCGAACAGGGGCTGCCGGGTGGCGCAGCCGGCACCGATGGCGGCGGGGATGGCATGGCCCAGCGAGGAGATGCCGGTGTTGGGGTAGAAGCGGTCCTGGTGCGAAACGCGGTAGAAGTTCTGCGCGAAGACGATGTTGTCGTCGAACATGACCAGGCCGTCGGGGAACTGCCGTTCCAGCCAGCCGTAGAAGGCGCGCACCTGGTCGAATTTCTCGTCGAAGATGGTCTGTCCGGCGTCGTCGCTCTGCTTTTGCGAGGCCGCGATGAAGGCGGCGACATCGACCGGCGCCTTGGCCGCCACGTTCTGCGCCTGCAGGGCCGCATCGAGCGCCTTGAGGTAGACGCCCAGTTCGGCCTGTACCGCGAGGTCGGCGCGAAAGACCTTTTCCAGCTGCTGGGCGCTGTTGTCGATCTGGATCAGCTTCTTGCCGGCCAGCAGGTGCTTGTCCCAGACGTAGCTGGTGCGCTCGTTGAAGCCGGCGCCCAGCACCAGCACCAGGTCGGCCTCCCTCTCCAGATAGCGCAGGGCGTGGCCGCCTGAGGTGACGCCGAGGCTGCCCAGGGCCAGGGCGGAACGCTCGTCGACCGCGCCCTTGGCCTTGAGGCTGCTGGTGACCGCGATGTTCAGGCGCTCGCTGATGTTGCGCAGGGCCTGCTGCGCGCCTGAGCGGAGGCAGCCGTAGCCGGCGATGATCAGCGGGCGCCTGGCCTCGCGCAGCAGTTCCACGCTCCGGGCGATGTAGGCATCGGCGATCACGTATGTGCCGTCGTTGCGGCCAAAGGCGATGTCATCCAGGATGGTGTCATCCACCAGCTCCTTCTGGATGTTGTAGGGGATGCTCAGCACCACCGGGCCGGGGGTTTTCGACAGCAGGAATTTGGCCGCCTGGTTGAGCACGGTGGCGAGGTAGTCGGTGCGCTCGACCAGCTTGTGGTAGCGGGTGATGCCGGCGAACAGGGCGACCTGATCGATGGCGCCGCCTTCGCCCGAGCTTTCCTGCAGGCCGCCCTTGCCGAAGATGTAGGTGGGCGCCTCGCCGGTGACGGCGAGCACCGGCAGGTGGTCGGCATAGGCGCTGGCAATGGCAGTGACGAGGTTGGTCGCGCCCGGCCCGGCGGTGGTGATGCAGGCGCCGACGCCGCCGGTGACGCGGGCATGGCCGCCGGCCATGAAGGCCGCGCCCTGCTCGTGCTTGGCCAGCACGGTTCGTATGGGCGAATCGTAGAGCGCGTCGTAGACCGGCAGGATGTGCGAGCCCGGGATGCCGAAAATGCATTCGATGCCGAGCCGCTCCATGTACCTGACGATCAGTTCGCTGACAGGGATTTGCATTGTCTGCTTGTGTATTGCCGTCTCCAGAGCGGGGATTTGAACACAAGTTTTCGCTCCGGGGAAAGCGAAGTCGGCCGTAGGGGCTTTCGAGTTTGTTAGAATCGGGCATCTGAATCGATCGGCTTCAACACAATGTCCGGCAGCACACTCGGCAAGCTTTTCTGCGTCACCGTCTTCGGCGAATCCCACGGCCCGGCCATCGGCTGCGTGGTCGACGGCTGCCCGCCGGGAATGGAACTGGCCGAGGCCGACATCCAGCATGATCTCGACCGCCGCAAGCCGGGCACCTCGCGCCACGTCACCCAGCGCCAGGAATCCGACACGGCCGAGATCCTCTCCGGCGTGTTCGAAGGCAGGACCACCGGCACGCCGATCGCGCTCCTGATCCGCAACGAGGACCAGCGCAGCAAGGACTACGGCAACATCGCCGCGACTTTCCGTCCCGGCCACGCCGACTACACCTACACGCAGAAATACGGCTTCCGCGACTACCGCGGCGGCGGGCGTTCGTCCGCGCGCCTGACCGCGCCCATCGTCGGCGCCGGCGCCATCGCCAGGAAATGGCTCAAGGAGAAATACGGCGTAGTGATCCGCGGCTACATGAGCGCGCTCGGGCCTATCGACATTCCCTTCGAGTCCTGGGACGAGATCGGCAACAACGCCTTTTTCTCGCCGAACTCATCCATCGTGCCGGAGCTGGAGGCCTACATGGATGCATTGCGCAAATCCGGCGACTCGGTGGGCGCGAGAATTACCGTCGTCGCCGAGAACGTGCCGGTCGGTTTGGGCGAGCCGCTGTACGACAAGCTCGACGCCGACCTCGCGCACGCGCTGATGGGGCTCAATGCCGTGAAGGGCGTGGAGATCGGCGACGGCATGCAGGCCGCGCGGCAGAAGGGCACCGAGCACCGCGACGAGATCACGCCGCAGGGCTTTTTGTCCAACCATGCCGGCGGTGTGCTGGGCGGCATTTCTTCGGGCCAGGACGTGGTGGCGCACATCGCCATCAAGCCGACATCCTCCATCCGCCTGCCGGGGCGCTCGATCGACCTGCACGGCAATCCCATCGAGGTCGTCACCCACGGCCGCCACGATCCCTGCGTCGGCATTCGCGCCACGCCCATCGCCGAAGCGCTGATGGCCATCGTCATCATGGACCATGCGCTGCGCCACCGCGCGCAGTGCGGCGACGTGCAAAGCGGCACGCCGGTGATTCCGGGCAAGCAGTAATAATCCGCCGGCAGAAATAATTCGCCAAAAATAATTCCTCGGTGGCCCCGCTCGGGCTTGCCCGCCATCCGGGATAATTCGTTTCCATGAAAGATGTGCCCTACTGGAGGCTCTCGGGCTTCTATTTCTTCTATTTCGCCTTCGTCGGCGCCATGTCCCCGTTCTGGGGGCTGTATCTCAAGTCGCTCGAATTCAGCGCCTTCCAGATCGGCATCCTGATGTCGCTGCTGCAGGTGATGCGCATCTTCGCCCCCAACATCTGGGGGCACATGGCCGACCGCAGCGGCAAGCGCGTGGCCATCGTGCAATTGGCCGCCCTCGGCAGCCTGCTGTTCTACCTCGGCGTGTTCTTCGGTACCTCGTTCTGGTGGATGTTCGTGGTCATGGCCGGCATGAGCTTCTTCTGGAGCGCCTCGCTGCCGCTGGTCGAGGCCATGACGCTGTCCCACCTGGGCGAGCGCATGGCGCGTTACGGCTACATCCGCATGTGGGGTTCGATCGGCTTCATCGCGGTGGTGGTCGGTCTGGGCTACTGGTTCGACTACCGGCCGGTGTCGGACCTGCTGTGGGCGGTGCTCGGCTTCATCATCGGCATCGCGCTGTTCGCGCGCGTCATGCCGGAGGCGGTGATCGCGCCGCACGAGCACGACCATGCCCCTATCATGGACATCGTGCGCCGGCCCGAGGTGTGGACGCTGCTGGCCGCCTGCTTCCTGATGTCGGCGGCGCACGGGCCTTACTACACCTTCTATTCCATCTATCTCGTCGACCATGGCTACGCCAAGTCGGCCGTGGGCTGGCTGTGGGCGATCGGCGTGATCGCGGAAATCGGCGTGTTCCTGTGGCTGCCGCGCCTGCATCAGGTGAATTTCGAGCGCCTGCTGTTGTTGACCTTCGCCGTGGCAACCCTGCGCTTCCTCATGATCGCCTGGGGCGTGGCCAGCCCGGCCATGGTGGTGGCGGCACAGGTGCTGCACGCCTTCACCTTCGGCGCCTATCATGTCGCGGCGGTGACGCTGATCCATCGTTATTTCAGGGGCCGCCACCAGGCGCGCGGCCAGGGGCTCTACAACAGCCTCGCCTTCGGCGCCGGCGGCACCCTGGGCGGGCTGTATTCGGGCTGGGCCTGGGAAGGCCTGGGCGCGCAGTGGACGTTCAGCCTGGCAGCGGGCTGCGCGATTCTGGCCCTGTTCGTGCGTTTGCGGCGCTTTCCGCCGGTCAATGCCTGACTTATAATCTTTTGTTCTTTAAAAGCTTTTTGCTGCCATGTCCGGACGTACCCTTTACGACAAGCTGTGGGATGCCCACGTAGTGCACGTGGAGCCCGACGGTACCACCTTGCTTTATATCGACCGCCATCTGGTGCACGAAGTCACCAGCCCGCAGGCCTTCGAAGGCCTCAAGCTGGCCGGGCGCAAGCCCTGGCGCACCAGTTCCGCCGTGGCGGTGCCGGACCACAACGTGCCGACCACCGACCGCAGCCAGGGAATCGCCGACCCGGTGTCGCGCCTGCAGGTGGAAACCCTCGACGCCAACTGCGACGAGTTCGGCATCACCGAATTCAAGATGAACGACATCCGCCAGGGCATCGTGCACGTCATCGGCCCGGAAGAGGGCCTGACCCTGCCCGGCATGACCGTGGTCTGCGGCGATTCGCACACCTCCACGCACGGTGCGTTCGGCGCGCTGGCGCACGGCATCGGCACCTCCGAAGTGGAACATGTGCTCGCTACCCAGTGCCTGGTGCAGAAGAAATCCAGGGCCATGCGCATCCGCGTCGAGGGCGAGCTTGGCAAGGGCGTCACCGCCAAGGACGTGGCACTCGCAATTATTGGTGAAATCGGTACCGCCGGCGGCACTGGCTATGCCGTGGAATTCGCCGGCTCGGCCATCCGCTCGCTGTCCATGGAAGGGCGCATGACCCTGTGCAACATGGCCATCGAGGCGGGCGCGCGCGCTGGCATGGTGGCGGTGGACGAGAAGACCATAGAGTACTTCCGCGGCCGTCCCTATGCGCCCAAGGGCGAGATGTTCGACCAGGCAGCGGCTTACTGGAAGACGCTGGTGTCCGATGCCGATGCGAAATTCGACGCCGAAGTCGTGCTCGACGCGGCGAAGATCAAGCCGCAGGTGACCTGGGGTACCTCGCCGGAAATGGTGGTGACGGTGGACGGCAAGGTGCCCAACCCCGCCGATGCGTCGAGCGAAGTGAAAAGGCACGACTGGGAACGCGCCCTGCAATACATGGGCCTGCAGGCCGGCATGCCGATCGAGCAGATCGAGATCGACAAGGTCTTCATCGGCTCCTGTACCAATTCCCGCATCGAAGACCTGCGCGAGGCGGCGGCGGTGGTCAAGGGCAAGCACAAGGCCGCCAATGTGAAACTGGCGATGGTGGTGCCCGGTTCCGGCCTGGTGAAGCAGCAGGCCGAGGAAGAGGGCCTGGACAGGATATTTCTCGACGCCGGCTTCGAGTGGCGCGAACCTGGCTGCTCGATGTGCCTGGCCATGAACGCCGACCGGCTGGAGCCGGGCGAGCGCTGCGCCTCGACCTCCAACCGCAATTTCGAAGGGCGGCAGGGCGCGGGCGGCAGGACGCACCTGGTGAGCCCGGCCATGGCGGCGGCGGCCGGGATCGCCGGACATTTTGTGGACGTCAGAAAATTTTGAGCCGGAATCGCTGTCTTATTGATCTGTCACCCTGTGCCCCGGCACGGGAATTTCGTTGTCGTTGATTTTTCCAAGGAGATCAGCATGCGTTACCTCATTGCGTTGTTTGCCCTCATGGGCGTGGTGAGCCTCTCGGCCTGCAACACCGTCGAAGGCCTGGGTCAGGACATCCAGAAGGGTGGCGAGGCCATCGAGAAGGCGGCGAAGTAAGTGAAACCGTTTACCAGGCTCGACGGGCTGGTGGCGCCGCTCGACCGCGCCAACGTCGATACCGACGCCATCATTCCCAAGCAGTTCCTGAAGTCGATCAAGCGCAGCGGCTTTGGCCCCAACCTGTTCGACGAGTGGCGCTACCTCGATGTCGGCGAGCCGGGCAAGTCGAACCACGACCGCCCGCTCAACCCCGATTTCGTGCTGAATCAGCCGCGCTACCAGGATGCCTCGGTGCTGCTGGCGCGCGAGAACTTCGGTTGCGGCTCCAGCCGCGAGCATGCGCCCTGGGCGCTCGAGGACTACGGTTTTCGCGCCATCATCGCCCCCAGCTTTGCCGACATCTTCTACAACAACTGCTTCAAGAACGGCATCTTGCCCATCGTGCTCGACGCGGCCATCGTCGACCGGCTGTTCAAGCAATGCGAGGCGAGCGAGGGTTACGCGCTCACCGTGGATCTGGACAAGCAGACCGTGGCCACGCCCACCGGCGAAATGATCGCCTTTGAAGTTGACGCCGGCCGCAAATACCGGCTGCTCAACGGCCTCGACGACATCGGCCTGACCCTGTTGCACAGCGACAGGATCAAGGCCTACGAAGAACGGCGCAAGGCGGAAGCGCCGTGGCTGTTTGCCTGATGAAGGCTTAGACACAGAGGAACCAGAGGTAACAGAGGAAAAACATTGCATCGATTTCCCTCTGTTCCCTACTGTGTGAAAAATATAAAGATTGATGATATGAAAATTGCAGTTCTACCCGGTGACGGCATCGGCCCCGAAATCGTCGCCCAGGCGGTGAAGGTGATGAAGGCGCTGTCCAGCGACGGCTTGAAGCTGGAAATGGAAGAGGCGCCCATCGGCGGCGCCGGTTATGACGCCGCGGGCGACCCGCTGCCGGCATCCACGCTTGAATTGGCCAAGGCGGCGGATGCCGTGCTGCTGGGCGCCGTCGGCGGCCCCAGGTATGACGTCCTCGACCGCCCCCTGCGTCCCGAGCGCGGCCTGCTGCGCATCCGCAAGGAAATGAATCTGTTCGCCAACCTGCGCCCGGCCTTCCTCTATCCGGAACTGGCGAGCGCCTCGACCCTGCGCCCGGAAGTGGTGGCGGGGCTGGACATCATGATCGTGCGCGAGTTGACCGGCGATGTTTATTTCGGCCAGCCGCGCGGCATCGAGGTCAGGCCAAGCCCGAATGGCGGGAGCGAACGCGTCGGCTTCAACACCATGATCTATGCCGAGTCGGAAGTGCGCCGCGTGGCGCATGTGGCTTTCGGCATCGCCATGAAGCGCGGCAAGAAGCTGTGCTCGGTGGAGAAGGCCAACGTGCTGGAATGCTCCGAGCTGTGGAAGGAAGTGGTGCTCGAAGTCGCGAAAGAATATCCGGAAGTGGAGCTGTCGCACATGTACGTCGACAACGCCGCCATGCAGCTGGTGCGCAATCCCAGGCAGTTCGACGTGATCGTTACCGGCAACATCTTCGGCGACATTCTCTCGGACGAAGCCTCCATGCTCACCGGTTCCATCGGCATGCTGGCCTCGGCTTCGCTGGACCAGAACAACAAGGGCATGTACGAGCCGATCCACGGCTCCGCGCCCGATATCGCCGGCAAGGATATCGCCAACCCGCTGGCGACCATCCTTTCTGTGGCGATGATGCTGCGCTATACGCTCAACCAGGAAGCGGCGGCCCAGCGCATCGAAAATGCGGTGAAGAAAGTGCTGGCGCAGGGACTGCGCACGGCAGATATTTTTACCGAAGGCACGCAGAAGGTGTCGTGCAGCCAAATGGGTGACGCGGTGGTGAAGCAACTTTAATTAACCGCGGAGTTCGCGGAGGACGCAGCAGTGAAGCACCTGATTTGCTCCGCGTACTTTGCGAACTCCGCGGTAAAAGGTTTTTAGGAGATTTTGAAAATGATGAAAGTAGGCTTGATCGGCTGGCGCGGCATGGTGGGTTCGGTGCTGATGCAGCGCATGCGTGAAGAAAAGGATTTCGAGGTCATCGACCCGGTGTTCTTCACCACCTCCAACCCCGGCGGCAAGGGTCCGGACATCGGCAAGGACGTGCCGCCGCTGAAGGATGCGTCGAACATCGACGAGCTCAAGGCGATGGACGCCATCATCAGCTGCCAGGGCGGCGACTACACCAAGGAGGTGTATCCCGGGCTGCGCGCGGCGGGCTGGAAGGGCTACTGGATCGACGCCGCCTCCGCCCTGCGCATGAAAGATGAAGCCATCATCATCCTCGACCCGGTCAACAAGAACGTCATCAAGGACGGCCTGGCCAAGGGCGTGAAAACCTACGTCGGCGGCAACTGCACGGTATCGCTGATGCTGATGGCGGTTGGCGGCCTGTTCGACAAGGGCCTGGTCGAATGGATCGCGCCGCAGACCTATCAGGCGGCGTCCGGCGCCGGCGCGCGCAACATGCGCGAACTGATCCAGCAGATGGGCGCGGTGCACGCAAACGTGAAGGCGCTGCTCGACGACCCTGCATCCGCCATCCTCGAGATCGACAAAAAGACCGCCGATTTCATCCGCTCCAAGGACTATCCGCTGGACGCCTGGCCGGTGCCGCTCGCCGGCTCGCTGATCCCGTGGATCGACGTGGCGCTGGAATCCGGCCAGTCGAAAGAGGAGTGGAAGGCCCAGGTCGAAGCCAACAAGATCCTCGGCCGCTCCGATAATCCCGTACCCATTGACGGTCTGTGCGTGCGCATCGGCGCCATGCGTTGCCACAGCCAGGCGCTGACCGTCAAGCTGACCAGGGACGTGCCGCTGGACGAGATCCACGGCATCGTCGCCGCGCACAACGACTGGGTGAAGGTGGTACCCAACGACCGCCAGATCACCATGGAGCAGCTGACCCCGGCCGCCGTCACCGGCACGCTGACCGTGCCGGTCGGCCGCATGCGCAAGCTCAACATGGGCCCGCAGTATCTGTCCGCCTTTACCGTGGGCGACCAGTTGCTATGGGGCGCGGCCGAGCCGCTGCGCCGCATGTTGCGGATTCTGCTTGAGAAATGAGCGCCTAAAACCTTGTTTCCTGAGCGTAATCGCTAAAGTATTGCCCGGCTGCGCCGTCATTAAGAGGGCGAATGGCGCCCTGTTGCGCCCAAAACGATAGAACCCTCCTGGAGGAAGAAGGATGAAATTGCACCGCCTTACTGCCCGACTTGTCGTTGGCGCCATGTTGACGCTGCCGATATGGGTGCATGCAGCGGGGCTGGGCAAGCTGACGGTCAAGTCTGCGCTGGGGCAGCCGCTTTCCGCCGAGATCGAACTCCTGGTGGCGGACAAGGCCGAACTCGACAGCCTGAATGCCAGCCTGGCCTCCGGCGAGGCCTACAAGGACGCGCAAATCGAGTTCGCGCCGGTGCTTTCCACCCTGCAATTCAATATCGAGCAGCGCGCCGACGGCCGTCCGGTCCTGAAACTCACCTCCAGCAAGCCGGTCAACGATCCTTTCATGGACATGCTGATCGAGCTCAACTGGGCTTCCGGCCGCCTGCTGCGCGAATACACCGTGCTGCTCGACCCGCCCGGCATCGCCGTGCCCCAGACAATCGCGCCGGTGGCCATCAGCGTGCCAGAAGCCAAGGCGGTGCAGCCCAGGGCCGAGCCGGCCAAGGCCCCGGAAACCACACAGCCTCCCGCACCTGCGCCCAAGCTCGTGACCGTCGACGGCGTGCCCCCCGCGCCGAAGCCGGCCCCTGTCGCACAGGCCGCAGCCGAGCCCGCTCCGGCGCAGGAAAGCAGCGTGCGCGTGAAGCGCGGCGACACCCTGAGCAGCATCGCCAATCGTGTGCGGCCGGCAAGCGTCAGCCTGGACCAGGCCCTGGTAAGCCTGTTCCGCGAGAATCCGAACGCCTTTGCCGGCGACAACATGAATCGCCTGAAGGCGGGGCAGCAGTTGCGCGTACCCAGCGCCGAAGCCATGGCGTCGCTCGACGCGCAGGCGGCCCGGCGCGAGATCAGCCTGCAGTCCGCGGACTGGCAGGCATATCGCGCCAAGCTGGCCGAGAGCGTGGCGGCGCAGCCGGTTCAGGAGGAAGCCACGGGTAAGACCGTGGTCGGCAAGATCACGCCCAAGGTCGAGGACCAGGCCCAGCCCAGCCCTGACGCGGCCAAGGATGTGCTGAAGCTGTCGAAGGCAGCACCGGCGCCTGCACCCAGGGCCGACCAGACCGCGGCTGAGAAGGCCGCGCAGGAAAAGGCCCTGGCCGAGCAGAAGGCCCAGGCTGAAGAAGAAGACAGGGTGGCGCGTGAAAAGACGCTGAAGGAGTCCGAGGAGCGGGCTGCCGAACTGGAAAAACAGATCCAGGACATGCAGAAACTCGCCGAACTGAACGCGCAGCAGGCAGCCGCTGCACCCGCAGCCGAAGGCGCCGAGCAGCCGCCTGCCGCGGCTGCACCGAAAGTCAAGAAGGCGCCGCCGCCCGTGGTGGAGGAACCGCAGGCCAACTGGTACGACGAATTCCTGGAAAACCCGATCTACTGGACCGGCGGCGCGGCCATCGTGATTCTGGGCGGCCTGCTGTGGTGGATGGTCGCAGGCGGCCGTTTGCGCAAGAAGAAGGCCGCCGAGACAGTGGGCGACAGCATCATCACCGGCGGCGACCTGCAGCCCACCGGCATGGCCGGCGCGGTTGCGACCGGTGGCGTGGTGAACACCGGCGATACGTCTTTCCTTACCGATTTCAGTCAGGCCGGCCTGGCCGAGATCGACACCCATGATGTCGACCCGATCGCCGAGGCGGACGTGTACATGGCTTACGGGCGCGATGCGCAGGCCGAGGAAATCCTCAAGGAGGCGCTGACCAAGACGCCGGAGCGTCACGAGATTCGGCTCAAGCTGCTGGAGATCTACGCGGCCCGCAAGAACGTGACCTCCTTCGAGGCGGTGGCCGGCGAGCTTTATGCTGCACTGGGCGGCCAGACCGGTGCCGTCTGGGACAAGGCGGCCGAGATGGGACGTGCGATCGACCCGGCCAATCCGCTCTATGGCGGTACCGGTGCTGCCTCGCAGCCGGCCCCAGCCACGGTACTGGCCGCTGCCGCTGCGCCGGTGACGGAATCGCCGGCGCAGCCGGCAGAGCCCGAGCTGGCCGCAAGGGCGGAAGCCGAAGCGCCGGAAATCCGGGATGTGGTGACGGAATTCGCGGCCGAGCCGCCCAGCCAGGAAATGGAGTTGAGCTTCCCGGTGATCGAGGAGGAGTTCAAGGCCGAGACTCCCGTGCCGGCCGAGGAAAAAAAGGACCAGTCCCTGGACTTCGACCTTTCCGGCTTCGACCTGAACCTCCCCGAAACGGCCGCCGCGCCGTCGGCTCCGCCGCCAGCAGAGGCGCCGAAAACCGGCAGCATGGATTTCTCCGGCCTCGACCTCGATTTGAGCGATGTCGGTGCTGACGAGGAAGACGAGTTCGACGAGGTGGCCACCAAGCTCGACCTGGCCCGGGCCTATCTGGAAATGGGCGACAAGGAAGGCGCGCGCGAAATCCTCCAGGAAGTCATCAACGAGGGCAACGAAAAGCAGAAAAGCGATGCCCGGAGCATCATGGCCGGTCTTTGAGTTGCCATTTGACGGCTAAATCGCCATAGTTTCGCCTATGGCATCTCATGACAAGAACCGCCGGGCATTCCACCCGGCGGTTTCCATTTCCAGCTGGCTGATCGCCGCGCTCGCAATCGAGCTGGCTGCTGTGCATCTGTTGGCGTGGCTGGCTGCCGCGGCGCTCGTTCTGCTTGCCGATGCCAGCGCCTTGCGCGGCTTTGCGCGATTGCTGTGGCGCGCGCGCTGGCTCTGGCTTGCACTGCTCGCGTTGTACGCCTGGACCGTGCCGGGCGTGCTGTTGTGGCCATCGGATTACAGCCCTACCCGGGAAGGACTGGAGGCAGGCCTGATTCGCATGCTGCGCCTGGTGCTGATGCTGGCAGTGCTGGCGCGGCTGCTGGCGGAGTTCACGCCCGTGCAACTGGCGGGCGGGTTGTACCTGCTGGCAAAACCCTTTGCCGCGCTGGGCCTTGACCGGCGGGCGCTTGCGGTGAGGCTGGCGCTGACGCTCGAACAGATCGAGCGGCCCGAGCGGAACCGAAACTGGCTGGCGGAATTGAAGGCGCCGGCGGCCAAGAGCACGGGGTCGGAGGAGATGCGCATGGTCGTCGCGCAGGCGGGCTGGAAGGACCTGCTGGTGCTGATTGCGGCCATCGCGCTGCTGGGCCTCGTGCTGGCCAGGGCGGCGGCATGAGGATCGCCATCGGCCTCGAGTACGACGGCCGCGGTTTTTGCGGCTGGCAATCGCAGCCTTCCGGCTGCGGCATCCAGGATCATCTGGAAAAGGCCGTGGCCGAGATTGCCGGCGAGAAGCTCGCCGTGACCGCCGCAGGGCGCACCGACACCGGCGTGCACGCGAGCTTGCAGGTTGCGCATTTCGACGTGGCTGCGGCGCGCCCCATCACCGCGTGGGTGCGCGGGGTCAACACGCATTTGCCGGATGGCGTTGCGGTACTCTGGGCGAGGGAGGTGGCCGACGACTTCCACGCGCGCTTCGCCGTCGAGGAGCGCGGTTATCGCTACGTGCTGCTCAATCACCCGGTGCGGCCGGGACTGATGGCAGGCAAGCTGGGCTGGCATCACCGGCCGCTGGAGGCCGAGGCCATGCAGGCAGCCGCCGAACGCCTCCTCGGCCGCCACGACTTTTCCGCCTTCCGTGCCGCCGAGTGCCAGGCCAGGTCGCCGGAAAAGGAGCTGAGGCAGGCAAGCATCAACCGCCAGGGAGATTTTCTGCTGTGCGATTTCCACGCCGATGGCTTCCTCCACCACATGGTGCGCAACATCATGGGCTGCCTGGTGCATGTCGGCGCGGGGCAGGCAGGCCCCGAGTGGATGGACGAGCTGCTTGCGCACAAGGACCGCACCCGCGCCGCGCCGACTTTCATGGCCGACGGCTTGTACCTCTCCCATATCCGGTATCCTTCGCGTTTTGAATTGCCCGAGAGTGGCAGGAACCCATGGCCGTGCGCGTAAAAATCTGCGGCATCACCCGAGCCGAAGACCTGCAAGCCGCCTGCAAGGCCGGCGCGGATGCGCTTGGTTTCGTGTTCTACGCCAGGAGCCCGCGCCATCTGGAGATCGCGCAGGCCGCCGCGCTGGTGGCGCAACTGCCGCCTTTCGTGCAATCGGTCGGGCTGTTCGTCGATGCCGAACCGGCTTTCGTCGAAGCGGTGCTCGATGCGGTGCCCCTCGACCTGCTGCAGTTCCACGGCAGCGAGGCGCCGGAACAGTGCCGGCACCACGGCCGGCCCTATCTCAAGGCCGTGCGCATGAGGGAAGGCACCGATTTGGTAAAATACTGCGCGGATTACGACGATGCGCGCGCCTTGCTGCTCGATGCTTATGTTCCGGGCGTGCCAGGCGGCACCGGCGAGCGTTTCGACTGGGAACTGATCCCGGCCGGCTTGACGAAACCCATTGTGCTGTCCGGCGGACTCGACGCCGGGAATGTCGGACGCGCGGTGGAAACCGTGCGGCCATGGGCGGTCGATGTCAGCAGCGGGGTGGAAGCCGCCGCGGGCATCAAGGACGCGGCCAGGGTGGCGGCATTTATAGAAAACGTGCGCCGTGCAGCGAAAACATTTAAACCTTGAACAAGGAGGACATGAGGACAAGAGGAAACCCGATATCTGGTGGCCCTCCTGTCCTCTTGTCCTCTTTTGTGCAAAATTTACTGAGTTCAATTCATGAACCTTAACGACCTTCCCGATTCCCGCGGCCATTTCGGCCCCTATGGCGGCATTTTCGTGGCCGAGACGCTGATGGCGGCGCTGGAGGAACTGCGCGTCGAATATGACAAGGCGCGCAAGGACCCGGCCTTCAAGGCCGAATACGAATACGAACTCAAGCACTACGTCGGCCGCCCCAGCCCGGTGTACCACGCGAAACGCCTGTCCGAGCAGTACGGCGGCGCGCAGATCTACCTCAAGCGCGAGGATCTCAACCATACCGGCGCGCACAAGATCAACAACACCATCGGCCAGGCCCTGCTCGCGCGGCGCATGGGCAAGAAGCGTGTCATCGCCGAGACCGGCGCCGGCCAGCACGGCGTGGCTTCCGCCACCGTGGCCGCGCGCTACGGCATGGAGTGCGTGGTCTACATGGGCGAGGAGGACGTGCAGCGCCAGGCGCCCAACGTGTTCCGCATGAAGCTTCTGGGCGCCACCGTGGTGCCGGTATCGTCCGGCTCGAAGACGCTGAAGGATGCGCTGAACGAAGCCATGCGCGACTGGGTCACCAATGTCGAATCGACCTTCTACATCCTCGGCACGGCTGCCGGCCCGCACCCCTATCCCATGCTGGTGCGCGACTTCCAGTGCGTGATCGGCAACGAGGCGATCCAGCAGATGCAGGAACTCGCCGGCCGCCAGCCCGACTGCGTGCTGGCCTGCGTCGGCGGCGGCTCCAACGCCATCGGCATCTTCCATCCCTATCTCGCCCATCCCGAGGTCAGGCTCATCGGCGTGGAGGCCGGGGGCAGCGGTGTCGACAGCGGCAAGCACGCGGCCTCGCTTACGGCCGGCACGCCGGGCGTGCTGCACGGCTTCCGCAGCTACCTGATGCAGGACGAGAACGGCCAGATCATCGAAACCCATTCGGTTTCCGCCGGCCTCGACTATCCCGGCGTCGGTCCCGAGCATGCCTGGCTGAAGGATGCGCACAAGGCCGAGTACATCGCCGTCAACGACGACGAGGCCCTGCAAGCCTTCCACGACCTGTGCAGGTTCGAGGGCATCATTCCCGCGCTGGAATCGTCCCACGCGCTGGCCCAGGCGAAGAAGCTCGCGCCCACGATGAAGAAGGACCAGATCATCCTGATCAATCTTTCCGGGCGCGGCGACAAGGACATCAACACCGTGGCCAGAATTTCCGGCATTCAACTGTAAAGAGCAATATGTCACGCATTAGCAGCACCTTCGACAGGATCAAGCGCGAAGGCAAGAAAGCCCTGATCCCTTTCATCACCGCAGGCGACCCCGGCAAGGGGCTGACCGTGCTGATCATGCACGCACTGGTGGAGGCGGGGGCGGACATCATTGAACTGGGCGTGCCGTTTTCCGACCCCATGGCCGACGGTCCCGTGATCCAGCGCGCCTCCGAGCGCGCCCTGGCGAACAAGGTGGGGCTGAAGGACGTGCTGGCCATGGTCGCCGAGTTCCGCAAGACCAATGCCGAAACGCCGGTGGTGCTGATGGGCTACGCCAACCCGGTCGAGCGCATGGGCTACGAGGCCTTCTCCAGGGCGGCGAAAGAAGCAGGCGTGGACGGCGTGCTCACGGTGGACATTCCGCCCGAGGAATCGCAAGGCGTGGCGGACGTGTTCAAGTCGCATGGCCTCGACCCCATTTTCCTGCTTTCGCCGACTACGCCCGAATCCCGTATCGAGCAGGTGGCCAAGGCGGCCGGCGGCTTCGTCTACTACGTCTCGCTCAAGGGCGTGACCGGCTCGGCCAACCTCGACACCGAAGACGTGGCGAAGAAGATCGCCATGATCCGCAGTCATTGCGCACTGCCGGTGGGCGTGGGTTTCGGCATTCGCGACGCCCAGACCGCCGAGGCCATCGCGCGCATCGCCGATGCCGTCGTGGTCGGCAGCCGCATCGTCGGCGAGATCGAAAATGCGCCCGAGAACGAAGTGGTGAACCGCGTCAAATACCTGGTGGAAGCGCTGCGTCGTGGCGTGGATGCCGCATCCAGATAAACCGGGCAGAGTGGGCCAATTTCGCCCCTTGCCCCGTCCTCTCCAGAGGGAGAGGGTGCCAGAACCAAGGAGAGTTCAATGAGCTGGTTCCAGAAACTCGTGCCGCCCAAGATCAAGGCACGCCGCGAGGCCAAGAAGTCCGTGCCCGAAGGGCTGTGGTCGAAATGTCCGGCCTGCAACGAAGTGCTGTACAAGGCCGACCTCCACAACAACCTCGAGGTCTGCCCCAAATGCTCGCATCACCATCGCATCGGCGCGCGCGCGCGCCTCGACATGCTGCTCGATGCTGAAGGCAGGCGCGAGATCGGCGGCGAGATCAAGCCGATCGATCCGCTCAAGTTCAAGGACAGCAAGAAATATCCGGACCGGCTCACCGAGGCGCAAGGCAGCACCGAAGAAAGTGATGCGCTGGTAGTGATGGCGGGCGCGATCCAGTCGCTGCCGGTGGTGGCGGCAGCCTTCGAATTCAAGTTCATGGGCGGCTCGATGGGCTCGGTGGTCGGCGAGCGCTTCGTGCGCGGCGTCGACGCGGCGATCGAAACGCGTTCCGCCTTCGTCTGCTTTTCCGCCAGCGGCGGCGCGCGCATGCAGGAAGGCCTGATTTCGCTGATGCAGATGGCCAAGACCTCGGCCGCGCTCACGCATTTGTCGGCCAACCGCCTACCCTTCATTTCCGTGCTTACCGATCCCACCATGGGCGGCGTGTCGGCCAGCTTCGCCATGCTCGGCGACCTCGTCATCGCCGAGCCGAACGCGCTGATCGGCTTCGCCGGCCCGCGCGTGATCGAGCAGACCGTGCGCGAGACCCTGCCCGAGGGCTTCCAGCGCTCGGAGTTCCTGCTGGAGAAGGGCGCCATCGACCGCATCGTCGACCGCCGCAACATGCGCAGCGAACTGGCCGCAACCATCTCCATGCTGATGCGGCGCCCGGCGCTGGCGGCCTGAATTTAACAAGGAGGACATGAGGACAAGAGGGATTTTTTCCTCTGATTTTCCTCCTGTCCTCTTGTCCTCTTTGTGAATGACGTTTTCTGATCCAAGCCTAAGCGATTGGCTTGCTCGCCTGGAGCGGGCGCATCCGTCCGCCATCGAACTGGGTCTCGAGCGCGTCGCTCGCGTGCGCGATGCCATGGGCCTGCATCCGGCCTTTCCCGTTATCGTCGTCGGCGGCACCAACGGCAAGGGCTCGACCTGCGCCTATATCGAGGCCATCCTGCGCGCGCAGGGCTACAAGACAGGGCTTTACACCTCGCCGCACCTGCTGCGCTACAACGAGCGTGTGCGCATCGACGGGGCCGAGGCGGGCGACGCGGAAATCGCATCCGGGCTGCAGGCGGTGGAAGATGCGCGCGGCGATGTTTCTCTCACCTATTTCGAACATGGCACCCTCGGTGCGATGTGGCAATTCATGCAGGGCGGAGTGGACGCTGCAATCCTGGAAGTGGGGCTGGGTGGGCGGCTCGATGCAGTCAACGTATTCGAGCCTGCAGTTGCCATCGTGACCACGGTCGACCTCGACCACCAGGCCTGGCTGGGGGATACCCGCGAAGCCATCGGTTTCGAGAAGGCCGGCATCTTCCGCAGCGGCAGGCCGGCCGTCTGCGGCGAGGCGGATCCGCCGCAAAGCCTGCTGCGCCATGCGCGGGCGATCGGCGCGGAACTGCTGCAGGCCGGCGCCGGTTACACGTTTGCGCAGGTGGCCGATGGCTGGCGGTTCGGCATGGGCGAGATCGAACTGGCGGACTTGCCCTTACCCGCCCTGGCGGGCGATTTCCAGTTGGCCAATGCAGCTGCCGCCCTTGCGGCGCTGTCGGCATTGCCGGCCCTGCTGCCGGTTTCTCTGGCGGCGATCCATGCCGGCCTGGGTGATGCGCGTCTGCCCGGACGCTTCCAGCGCATTCCCGGCCTGGTCGAGATCGTGCTGGACGTCGCGCACAACCCGCAATCCGCGCGAGCGCTGGCGTCCAATCTGCAGGCGCGGCCAGCCGGCGGCAAGCGCTATGCCGTTTTCGCAATGCTGGCGGACAAGGATGCGGACGGCGTCGTGGGCGCCTTGAAGGATGCGTTCGATGCCTGGTTCGTCGCCGGTCTTGGCGGCGAGCGCGGACAGAGCGGCGAAGCGCTGGCCGGGCATGTCGGCGCCATGACGGAAGCCGCGGTCGAGGTTTTTCCCGATCCGCTTTCTGCCCTGCGGGCAGCGAAACTTCGCGCAGTCGAAGGTGATAGAATTACCGTCTTCGGGTCGTTTTACACCGTAGCGGAAGCCTTGACAGATGCCACCACCAGTCGCTGATGACGACCACAAACGCCGGGCGCGCCGCCGGCTGATCGGCGCGGTCGCGCTTGCCATCGTCGCAGTCATCGCCCTGCCTCTGGTACTGGAGGACGAACCGCCGCCAGCCGGTCCGCTCGAGGTGCACATGCCGCCTCCGCCAGCCGAACCTGCCGTGCAGGGCGGTATCGAATTCGCGCCGCCGCCGGCCAATGCCGTGCTCGAACCGGCCCAGCCCGAACCTGCGCCAGCACCCACCGAAAGCGCAGCGCCGCAGCGCACCGAAACCCCGGCCAAGCCGGCTCAAGCACCCAAGCCGGCCGAAGCCCCTAAATCGCCGACGTCTTCTGCCGCCAAGCCGCCCGTGCCGGCGCCCCGGGAAGCTTCCAGTCCGGCCGCGGCTGTCTACACCGTGCAGGTGGGCGTGTTTGCCGACAAGGCCAACGCCGAACGGCTGCAGTCGCGCATGACCGATCTCGGTTTCAAGCCCTATACCGAACAGGCGGGTGACAGCACGCGCGTACGCGTGGGCTCTTTCTCCGACAGGGCCGAGGCGGATGCCTTGCTGGCCAGGCTGTCCCTGGCGGGCATAACCGGCGGCAAGGTTGTCGAGAAATGACCGCTTTCGACTGGATAATCGCCCTGATCCTGATTGCTTCCATTGTTCTCGGCCTGCTGCGCGGGCTGATCGCGGAGGTCTTCTCGCTGGGGTCCTGGATCGTGGCGTTCATTGCCGCGAAGCTGGGCGCGTCGGCGGTTGCCCCCCTGCTGCCGATGGACGTGGACAGCGAGGGCATGCGCAACATCGTCGGTTTCGTCGTGGTTTTCCTGGGCGTCATGATCATCGTCATGCTGTTTGGGCGGGTAGTCAGGGGCGCGGTGGGGGCGGTCGGACTCGGCGGCGCCGACAAGGCGGTAGGCGGCGTGTTTGGCCTGCTGCGCGGCCTGGTTATCCTGGTCGGGCTTACCCTGGTTGCGGGCCTGACCGTCTTGCCGCAGACCGATTTCTGGAAAAATGCGCTATCTTCCGGAGTACTGGAGAGGCTGGCCACGGAGGCGATGCCCTTGCTGCCCGCCAAGGTGGCCGAACATATTCATTTCAACGGGTGAAGCATGTGTGGAGTCATCGGCGTAGCCGCGAATACATCAGTCAATCAACTGCTCTATGATGGGCTGATGGTGCTGCAGCACCGCGGCCAGGATGCGGCCGGCATCGTCACCGCGGAGGGTGCGCGCTTCCACATGCACAAGGGCCAGGGCCTGGCGCGCGACGTGTTCCGCACGCGCGACATGCGCAATCTGCTGGGCAATATCGGCGTGGCGCACGTGCGCTATCCCACTGCGGGTTCGGCCTCGAGTTCGGCGGAATCGCAGCCTTTCTACGTCAACTCGCCTTTCGGCATCGTACTCGGCCACAATGGCAACCTGACCAATACCGACGAGCTCAAGCGCGCCCTGTTCGCAGAAGACCTGCGCCACGTCAACACCAACTCCGATTCCGAAGTCCTGCTGAACGTGCTGGCGCACGAGCTGCAGGTCAAGGGCCGCGGCGGCCGCCTCGACCTCAATACCATCTTCTCCGCGGTTTCCGGCGTGCATGCGCGCTGCCGTGGCGCTTATGCCGTGGTGGCGCTCATCGCCGGCTATGGCCTGCTCGCCTTCCGCGATCCGCACGGCATCCGTCCGCTGGTCATCGGCATGAACGAGAACGCCAACCCGCCGGAATACATCGTCGCCTCGGAAAGCGTGGCCATCGATGCGCTCGGCTTCAAGATCCTGCGCGACGTGCAGCCGGGCGAGGCGGTGTTCGTCGACGAGAACCGGCGGCTGCACAGCCGCCAGTGCGCGAACGCCTCGGCGCTGAATCCCTGCATTTTCGAGTACGTCTACCTTGCCCGGCCGGATTCTGTGATGGACGGCATTTCGGTATACAAGACCCGCCTGCGCATGGGCGTGTCGCTGGCGGAAAAGATCAAGCGCGAGTTCAGCCACCTGAAAATCGACGTGGTGATCCCGATTCCCGACACCAGCCGGCCCTCGGCCCTGCAACTGGCCAATCACCTGGGCGTGCCGTATCGCGAAGGCTTCATCAAGAACCGCTACATCGGCCGCACCTTCATCATGCCGGGGCAGGCGCTGCGCAAGAAATCGGTGCGCCAGAAGCTCAACGCCATCGCCGAGGAATTCAAGGGCAGGAACGTGCTGCTGGTCGACGACTCCATCGTGCGCGGCACCACCAGCCGCGAGATCGTGCAGATGGCGCGCGACTCCGGCGCGGCCAGGGTGTTCTTCGCTTCTGCTGCGCCGCCGGTGCGCTATCCCAACGTCTACGGCATCGACATGCCGACGCGTGCCGAGCTGCTGGCCTATGGCCGCAGCGACGAGGAGATCGCGCGCGAGATCGGCAGCGATGCGCTGATCTACCAGGACATCGATGCGCTGGTCGAGGACGTCAAGGCGGAGAACCCGGCCATCCGCGACTTCGACACTTCCTGCTTCGATGGCCGCTACATCACGGGCGACGTGACGCCGGAATATCTCGACTACATCGAGGCCCTGCGCAACGGCGACGTCCAGCAGAAGGCGATCGAGACCCAGCAGCTCGACCTGAATCTCGTGTCGGGCGCGCGTGCTTGACTCGGGTTGGCGCCCGGCTTAAATTTGAGACAGCTTGCAACACTGCGCCGAGTTGAACACAGCTTGCAGGGCGCATTAAACAAATCCTGCTAAAGCGTGGCGAACCCGTTCCCGCGCGAACGGGTTTTTTCATTTGGGAAAGCACATGAGCGACGAAAACTACGATCTGGAAACCCTGGCGGTGCGCAGCGGAACCTTGCGCAGCCAGTTCAACGAGCACAGCGAGGCGATGTTCCTCACCTCCAGCTTCATGTTCAACAGCGCGGCCCAGGCCGCCGCCCGCTTCAAGGGCGAGGAGCCGGGCAACATCTACGCGCGTTTCACCAACCCCACCGTGACCATGATGGAAACCCGGCTCGCGGCGCTGGAAGGGGCGGAGCGCTGCGTGGCCTTCTCCTCGGGCATGGCGGCGATCCTCGCTACCGTGATGGGCCTGATGAAGGCGGGCGAGCACATCGTCGCCTCGCGCTCGATCTTCGGCTCCACCGTGCAGTTGTTCTCCAACATCCTCGGCCGCTTCGGCGTCGAGACGACCTATGTCTCGCCCACCGACCCGGAGGAATGGCGCAAGGCGGTGAAGCCGAACACCAAATTGTTCTTCGTCGAGTCGCCTTCCAACCCGCTGACCGAGGTGAGCGACATCGCGGCGCTGGCGGCCATCGCCAGGGAATCCGGCGCCTGGCTCGCGGTGGACAACTGCTTCTGCTCGCCGGCCCTGCAGAAACCGCTGGAACTGGGTGCTGACGTCATCATCCATTCCGCCACCAAATACCTCGACGGCCAGGGCAGGGTGCTGGGCGGCGCGGTGCTGGGCAGCAAGGCGCTGATGGAAGGGGTGTTCACCTTCCTGCGCACCGGCGGCTCGACGCTGTCCGCGTTCAACGCCTGGGTGATCCTGAAGGGCCTGGAAACCCTGTCCCTGCGCATGGAAGCGCATTCGCGCAACGCGCTGGAACTGGCGACCTGGCTCGAGAGCCATCCCAATGTCGAGCGCGTGTGGTACCCGGGCCTGCCCTCGCATCCCCAGCACGAACTGGCGATGCGCCAGCAGAAGACAGGCGGCGGCATCGTCGCCTTCGAGGTCAAGGGCGGGCAGGAAGCGGCCTGGCGCGTGGTCGACAACTGCAGGCTGCTGTCGATCACGGCCAACCTGGGCGATGCCAAGTCGACCATCACGCATCCGGCCTCCACTACGCAAAGCCGCATGACGCCCGAGCAGCGCGCCTTCGCCGGCATCGGCGACGGACTGCTGCGGGTGGCGGTGGGCCTGGAATCCGTGCGCGACATTCGCAACGATCTGGCAAGGGGGCTGGGCGGTTGAAGTCCCGCTGAAGTTCGCCTGTGCCGGCCCGTGGCCGGGGATGCGCGCCCGCTGAAGCTGGCTCCCGGAACAGGCGCTGGGAATTACGAGTCGTTTGCGCTGCCGGACATTGGCGAGGCTGGGGCAGGCAGCAATTCGCAGCCCTCAGCGCTGCAGACGAGATAGCCGCCTTCGCCGTACCAGTCCGGCAGTACCCAGCGTTCGCCGACATCGTTGCCGACCGCTACGACGTGTCGCGCTGGCCGGTGCGTGTGGCCGTGAATCATGCGCATTGCGCCGCTGCGCCTGAAGGCATCCGTCACGGCCTGTGCATTCACGTCCATGATTTCATGGGGCTTGCCGCCTTTGGCGCGTTCGCTGCCGGCGCGTGCCGAGCGGGCCATGGCATGGCGCCAGCCGAGCGGCAGCGTGCGCAGGGCGCAGCGCACCAGAGGCTGGCGGACCAGCCTGCGGAAGCGCTGGTAGCCCAGATCGTCGGTGCAGAGGGTGTCGCCATGGGTGAGCAGGGTGCGGGTGCCATACAGGTCGATGACCACCGGATCGTCCAGCAGGATCATGCCGCTTTCCTCGGCATAGCGCTGTGCCAGCAGGAAATCCCGGTTGCCATGCATGAAATGTACCGCGGTGCCGGTTGCCGCCAGGGCCCGGAGCTTGTCGGCGACCTGGCGCGCGACCGGCGCATCGAGATCGTCGTCGCCGACCCAGTACTCGAACAGGTCGCCGAGGATGTAGAGCGCATCGGCGCCGCCGGCGACTGTTTCCAGAAAATGCAAAAAGCGCCCGCTGGCTAGCGGGCGCTCTTCGGCCAGATGCAGGTCGGCGATGAAAAGCGTGCGACCGGACATTTATTCAGGCATGGTGTCAGAAATCGCCTCGGTCGGCTGACGGTCAGGGCGAGCGCCGCGCAACGCAGACCGGCAGCGGATTTATGGCACCGTGTTCAGACAATTTCCGCCTTGGTAATGACGATGTCTTCCATCGGCACATCCTGATGGCCGGCGCGGTTGCCAGTGCGGATTTTCTTGATGACGTCGACGATTTCCCTGCCCTCGACCACCTTGCCGAATACTGCGTAGCCATAGCCTTGCGGGGTGGGGGCGGTGTGGTTGAGGAAGCTGTTGTTGGCCACGTTGATGAAGAACTGCGCGGTGGCGGAATCGGGCACCGAAGTGCGCGCCATGGCAATGGTATAGGCATCGTTCACCAGGCCGTTGGCGGCTTCGTTCTTGATCGGGGCGCGCGTCGGCTTTTGCGACATGCCCGGCTCGAAACCGCCGCCCTGGATCATGAAGCCGTCGATGACGCGGTGGAAGATGGTGTTGTCATAGAAGCCGTCGCGCACGTACTGCAGGAAATTCTCGACCGTGACGGGCGCCTTTTCGGCGTCCAGTTCCAGCGTGATGACGCCTTTCGAAGTGTGAAGCTTGACCATTGTCTGTCCTCTCTTGTTTACAGGATTGTTTCTTGAATGATCCGCCAGCGGCCGTTATCCCGCTGCCAGTACTGGCGTTTTCTGGATTTGTCGTTCAGGTTGCTGCTTTTGTAATCCTGATCGAAGGTGACGATGGCCATGTCCTTGTCGCCGGGTTGGCGATAGATGCTGAGGCGCTGAATGTCGACCTTGATCCAGTTCTTGCTCGCGTTCACCCGGCGCTTGGATTCGGCGAAAGCCTGGAAGCGCTGGGCGCCGGCCTGAAAATCCGGCGAGTAATGCTCGAGCAGGCTGGCGGTGTCGCGGCTTTCCCAATCCTTGCGCCAGTTGTCGATGGCCAGTTGGAGTTCGTCGCGCGCAGTCGAGAGCGAATCGACATCGACCCAGGTCAGGCTGGGTGCGATGATCACCGGGGTCTGGCCGGTGCGGATGTAGCGGCCGAGATTCTTCAGGTCGTCATTGGACAGCACGACGCAGCCGTCGCTGGCCTTGGGCGGGCGCGCATAGGTGTTGCGCGGCACGCCATGCAGCCAGATGCCGTGGCCGTTGCGGCCGTTGCGTTTGTCCCATTCGTTGGGATAACTCAGCGGATAGGCGCCGATCCCGTACAACTCCTCGAGTTCGCTGTCAGGCTTGAAGCTGGTGATGGTATAGAGTCCAACCGGCGTGCGCTTGTCGCCTTCCCTGTTCTTGCCGATGCCGAATTTGCCGACCGTGACGTAAAAGTCGGCGATGCGGCGTATGCCATTGGCGGTGTTCTCGAACACATACAGCCTGGCGCGGCTGGCATCGACCGCGATGACATGGCGCGTGTCGGTCTCCACGTGCAGCAGTTCTTCCGGCACCAGGCTGGCATCGACGGGGTTGCTGATCGCCTGGATGCGGACCTTGGCTTCCTCGCGCAGTTCGTCTTGCTGTTCGCGGGCACCCGGCGCGTTGCCGAGGGTGGACAGGGGGCGCGCACGCGCAAGCAGCAGATCGCCCTTGACCAGCTGTGCCAGGCGGAAATTGGGGTGGCGTTCGAGCAGGCTGTTGATGGAGTGCAGGGCGTGGTCGAGCCGGTTCTGGCGCAGTTCCTGCACGCTGCTGCTGAACAGCCGGTCGGCTTCGCCGATGTCGGCCTGCGCCGGCAGGGCCAGCAGGCCGATCAGGGGAAGGAGGCGCAGACTGGCAAGCATCGGCTGGCGATCAATGGCCGGATTCGCGCACGATCAGCCAGCGGCCGTCGATCAGCGCCAGTTCCAGGGTTTTGCTGGAGTTGGAGTTGAAGCTGTCTGACTGATAGGACTGCTTGAAGCGCGCTTCGGCACGATTCGCCGAGATGCGCTTGACCTCGATGTCGCGCGCGATGACGCGGATGCTTTTGGGGCTGGCGATGCGTTCGCGCCGTTGTTCGGCCCAGGCCGCATGGCTCATGTTCGCGGGCGTGAAATCGGCTGCGTAGTGCGCGAGATAGCCGTCGACGTCCTGGCTGGACCAGGCCTTGGCCCAGGACTGCACCGTTTCCACGATGCCGGCTGCCGGCGCGGCCGTCACGGACGGAGCGGGCCTGGTCTCAGCCGGCGCCGCAGCGGGTTTGGGCATGGCGGGGGCGGCCTGGGCTGCGGCCGGCGCAGGCCTGCTGTTTGCAGCGATTGCCTTGGACTGCGGTTTGCCGGACATCATTTCCTTGATGAGCGACAGCTTGGTTTGTGCGGTCTTGTTGCTGTTGTCGATCTGCAGCGCCTTGTCGTAGGCCTGCGAAGCCATCCGGGCGTAGAGGTCGCCGAGGTTTTCGTGCGCAGTGGCGTAGCTCGGATGGGTGCGGATGGCCATTTCCAGGGCATTCTTGGCGGCGTCGTACTTGCCTTCGGCAGCGTACAGCACGGCCAGGTTGTTGTAGGGCTCGGGCAGCTCGGGATAGTCCTCGGTAATGCCGGTGAAGACCTGGATGGCTTCGGCGGATTTGCCCAGGTCGGTCAGGATCAGCCCCTTCAGGAAGCGCACCTGCGCATCCTTGGGATTCTTGGCCAGGAACTGGTTGGCCCGCGTCAGCGCCGTGTTCAGATCGCCCTTGCGAAACAGCTGGTTGATGTCCTGGACGTTATCCGCCATGGCGCCTGTCGCGAAGGAGAGGCAAAGCACCATGGCAAGCAGGCGGGCAAAGCTTTGCAAACTGGGCATGTGATAAACTCGAATCATTGGTCAGCAACTCCGAATTCTAACAACTCCCCGTGTCCATTGGGGGGCTTTGCATCAGATAGCCTTCCGCCCGTCTTGTTCCCATGCTCAAGCTGTACAACTCCCTAAGCCGCAGTCACGAGAACTTCGTGCCCATCCAGCCCGGACAGGTCCGCATGTACGTGTGCGGGATGACGGTGTACGACTATTGCCACCTCGGGCATGCACGGGTGTTCGTGGTGTTCGACATGGTGGCCAGGTGGCTGCGCGCCTCGGGCTACCAGGTTGTTTACATACGCAATATTACGGACATCGACGACAAGATCATCAAGCGCGCCCAGGAAAACGGCGAACTTCCCAGGGCCCTGACCGACCGCTTCATCGCCGCCATGCACGAGGACGAGGCCAGGCTCGGCGTGCTGCGCCCGGATGCCGAGCCGCGCGCGACCGAGTATGTCGCCGAGATGCTGGCCATGATCCAGGCGCTGGAGTCCCGCGGCCTGGCTTACCAGGGCGTCAATGGCGACGTGTACTACAGCGTGCGCGGCTTCGAGCGCTACGGCCGGCTGTCCGGCAAGTCGCTCGATGACCTGCGTGCCGGCGAGCGCGTGGAGGTGGAGGCCAGCAAGCACGATCCGCTCGATTTCGTACTGTGGAAAGCGGCCAAGCCGGGCGAGCCGGCCTGGGAAAGCCCCTGGGGGCCGGGACGCCCAGGCTGGCACATCGAATGTTCGGCCATGAGCGGCAAGCTTTTGGGCCGGCATTTCGACATCCACGGCGGCGGCCAGGACCTGCAGTTCCCGCACCACGAGAACGAGATCGCCCAGTCCGAGGGCGCGCACGCGTGCAAGTTCGTCAATTACTGGCTGCACAACGGTTTCGTGCGCGTGGACAACGAGAAGATGTCCAAGAGCCTGGGCAATTTCTTCACCATCCGCGAGGTGCTGGAGAAATTCGATCCCGAGGTGGTGCGCTTTTTCATTCTGCGCGCGCATTACCGCAGCCCGCTCAATTACTCTGATGCGCATCTGGATGACGCGCGGGGAGCCTTGACCCGCCTGTACACGGCTTTGAAGAACGTGCCGCCCGCCGCCGTCGAACTCGACTGGGGCGATGCCTGGGCGGCGCGCTTCAGGGCGGCGATGGATGAGGATTTCGGCACGCCGGAGGCGATGGCGGTGCTGTTTGACCTGGCCAACGAAGTGAACCGTACCCACGATGCACGGCTGGCCGGGCTGCTGAAGGCGCTGGGCGGTGTGCTGGGGCTGCTGCAGGCCGAGCCCGAGACTTTCCTCAAGCGTCGGGCCGGCGTCGCCAGCGGCCTTCAGGACGCGGAAATCGACGCGCTCATCGCAGCCCGCGCGGAAGCCAAGAAGGCGCGCAACTTCGCCGAAGCTGACCGCATCCGCGATGCACTCAAGGCAGCGGATGTAGTCCTGGAAGACGGGCCGCAGGGCACGAGCTGGCGCAGGGCCTGAGCGCTTTGCAGCGGCAGGCCAGGGAAGCGGGGCGTAAATGCCCCGTTTCTGTTTGTTTCGGCCGGATGACGGATATATCGCCGCGAGGTTTGTTCAAATCAATGGCATGAGCAATTACATCGTTTATCTGGGTTCGGCGGGCTGGTCGCATGCGGCCTGGCGCGGGAATTTCTATCCCGAGGACCTGCCGGAGGACTGGCAGTTGTCTTTCTACAACACCCAGTTCCGCTGTGCCTACTTGCCCCATGAGCAATGGCGCGATGCCAGTGACGAAGAGGTCTCGGCCTGGTTGCGCGAGACGATCGAGAGCTTTCGTTTCGTGCTGGGCGGAGCCGCGCAGTCGGATGCGGGCGAGGTCGAGAAAGCGGCGCGCTTCGGCGAACGCGCCGTGCGCGAAGCCGAGGCCGACATCTACTGGCTGGCGGGCGAGCCGGACCTGCGCGAACTGGCGAAGCGCATGCAGAAGGCCGCGCAAAGCGGCGTTCCCCTGTACGTGATTTCGCGCGACGCAGCGCTGGCTGCGCTCGGCAAAGCGCGCGAATTGATGGATGTTCTTGGCGTCTAGGGTCCGGGCAGCGCTTGCTTCCGATAGAATTGCAACTGAATTGAACAAAAAAGGACCAGGGCTTTGGACAATCTGGTGGAGATCCAGGACGTCACGTTCGGCTACAACGAACGCCCGATTCTGAAGGGGATCAATCTGACCGCCAGGCGCGGCCAGGTCATCGCCATCATGGGCAGCAGCGGCTGTGGCAAAACCACCCTGTTGCGGCTGATCGGCGGCCAGATCAGACCTAACAGCGGCAGCGTGCACGTGGCCGGACAGAATGTCGGCGAGCTCGATACGGCCGAACTCTACGAATTGCGCCGCAGGATGGGCATGCTGTTCCAGTTCGGCGCGCTCTTTACCGACATGAGTGTGTTCGACAACATCGCATTCCAGATGCGCGAGCATACGCGCCTGCCGGAAGAGATCATCCGCGATCTGGTGCTGATGAAGCTGCATGCCGTCGGCCTGCGCGGCGCCGCGGACCTCATGCCTTCCGAACTTTCCGGCGGCATGGCGCGGCGCGTGGCGCTGGCCCGCTCGATCGCCCTGGAACCCTCGCTGGTCATGTACGACGAGCCGTTTGCCGGGCTCGACCCGATTTCGCTGGGCGTGATCGGCAATCTCATCCGTCGCCTGACCGACACCCTGGGACTGACTTCCATCGTCGTGACGCATGACGTGCAGGAGTCGCTGAAAATCGTCGATTACGTCTATTTCATCTCCGCAGGCGTGATCGAGGCGGAAGGCACGCCGGAGGAAATACGCCGTTCGGACCTGCCTTTCGTGCACCAGTTCGTGCATGGCGAGCCGGACGGACCCGTGCCTTTCCATTATCCGGCGCGTTCCTACGCCGAAGACCTGAGGCTGGGCTCATGATCGCGCCGTTGCAGCTGGTTGCCCGGCTCGGGCGGCGTACCCTGCAGGCGGTCGCCCGTATCGGCCTGGCTACCCGCTTCTTCTTTGCCATCCTTCTGCATTCGGGCACGGCATTCAGGCGTTTTGGCCTCATCATCCGGGAAATCTATTCTGCCGGCGTGCTGTCGCTGATCATCATCCTGGTGTCCGGCCTGTTCGTCGGCATGGTGCTGGGGCTGCAGGGCTTCGAGACATTGCAGACCTATGGTTCGGAATCGGCCCTTGGCGTGCTGGTAGCGCTGTCGCTGGTGCGCGAACTGGGGCCGGTGGTGGCGGCACTGCTGTTCGCCAGCCGCGCCGGCTCGGCGATTACTGCCGAAATCGGCCTGATGAAGGCGACCGAACAGCTCGCCGCCATGGAAATGATGGCGGTCGACCCGGTGGCCCGTGTGGTGGCGCCGCGCTTCTGGGCGGGTGTGTTGTCCATGCCCCTGCTCGCGGCGCTGTTCTCGGCCATGGGCATTTTCGGCGGCTATCTGGTCGGCGTGGTGCTGATCGGGGTGGACGAGGGCAGCTTCTGGTCGCAGATGCAGGCCCAGGTGGATTTCGAGGAAGATATCCTCAATGGCGTGATCAAGAGCGTGGTGTTCGGCGTGGCCATTACCGCGATCGCGCTGTTCGAAGGTTATGATGCGCCGCCGACGGCGGAAGGCGTTTCGCGCGCGACCACCCGCACGGTGGTCACCTCCAGCCTGGTCATCCTGGCGCTGGATTTTGTGTTGACGGCATTCATGTTTCGGGGGGTGAGCTGAATGAGCAAGGCTTGGCTGGACCTGTGGGTCGGGTTGTTCGTGGTGGCGGGCATCGGTGCCCTGCTGTTTATGGCGCTCAAGGTGGGCAACATGAGTTCCGTGAGGATGGCCGACAGCTATCAGGTGTCGGCGCATTTCGACAACATCGGCGGCCTCAAGGTGAGGGCGCCGGTAAAAAGCGCCGGTGTCGTCGTCGGCCGGGTGACGGGGATCAGTTTCGATGACCAGACCTATGAAGCCGAGGTCGTGCTCAGCCTGGACAAGCGCTATGCTTTTCCCAAGGATACGTCGGCGTCGATTCTGACTTCGGGCCTGCTTGGCGAACAATATATCGGCTTGGAAGCCGGCGGCGATAGCGTAAAATTAGCGAATGGAGATCGGGTCAGGCTGACCCAGTCCGCTGTGGTGCTGGAAAACCTGATCGGACAGTTTCTGTTTAGCAAGGCTCAAGAGGGAG